>CEVN01012808.1_pt1 | contig 44624 bp, 41 predicted proteins | sample 427041 | NCBI WGS metagenome assembly CEVN01 (sample SAMEA2623463, study PRJEB7988) | marine metagenome | biome: marine biome (ENVO:00000447); feature: surface water layer (ENVO:00002042); material: "saline water (ENVO:00002010), including plankton (ENVO:xxxxxxxx)" | depth 5 m
CCTTTGCGTAAACCATGGAATTTTCTATGAATTTATACCGGCCGATCAATTTTTTAAACCAAAGCCTAAAAGACTGTCTCTTGCTGATGTTAAAATTGGAGAAAACTACGTAATAATTCTAAACACAAACTCTGGTTTGTGGGGATATAATATTGGTGACACAGTAAAATTTGTGTCAATTGACCCTTACAGAATTATTGTTAGCGGGAGAATTAAGCACTTTACATCTGCATTTGGCGAGCATGTTATTGCTGAAGAGGTTGAAGGGTCTTTAAAAAAAGCTGTTGAAAAAATCCCTGCTCAGATTAATGAGTTTCATGTTGCGCCTCAAGTAAATCCTAAATCTGGCCTGCCTTTTCATGAGTGGCTAATTGAGTTTGAAAAAAAACCTGAAGATATAAGCATTCTACAGAAAAAAATTGATGAGGCACTACAAAAACAAAACAGTTATTATAAAGACTTAATCTGTGGAAATGTTTTAAGCCCATTAAAAATTACCACCATAAAAAAGGGGGGGTTTAGAAAATATATGCATTCGATAGGAAAGCTTGGTGGACAAAACAAAGTCCCTCGGCTAGCAAATGACAGAAAAATCGCAAATCAACTAAAAGAAATTTAATGAGTTTAGAAAAAAAGAAAATAGCAATTTTAGGCTCAACAGGATCAATAGGGGTGCAAGCATTAGAGGTTGTCTCTGAGCACCCTTCATTGTTTCAGGTTGAAGTATTAACAGCGAACAATAATAGTCTCCTTCTTATTCAACAGGCAATTAAGTTTAAGCCAAACATCGTTGTTATAAAAAATAAAAACAAATACAAAGAAGTAAATTCTGCCCTAGACGGTTTTGGTGTTAAGGTATATTGCGGAAAAGAGTCTATTGAAGAGGTTGTTGACTCAGAAAATATTGACTTAGTTCTTACAGCTCTTGTTGGTTATTCCGGTCTAAAACCAACTATTCGAGCAATAAAATCAGGAAAAAATATAGCGCTAGCAAATAAAGAGACTTTAGTTGTTGCAGGTGGTTTAATCAAAAAACTATGCGCGGATTGCGGCACCAAAATATATCCTGTTGACTCGGAGCACTCAGCTATTTTTCAGTGTTTAACGGGGGAGTGGCACAATCCTATTGAAAAAATTTATTTAACCGCCTCTGGAGGTCCTTTTAGAGACTGGGGGCGAGATAAGCTTGCAGGCGTTAAAAAAAAACAGGCACTAAAACACCCTAACTGGAACATGGGCGCAAAAATTACAATTGACAGCGCCTCTTTAATGAACAAGGGTTTGGAGGTTATTGAGGCCAAATGGTTGTTCGATTTAAAGGGAGATCAAATTGATGTTGTAGTTCATCCTCAGTCAATTATACACTCTGCAGTGCAATTTCAAGACGGCTCAATAAAAGCTCAGCTGGGCCTTCCAGACATGAAGCTTCCAATACAATATGCTTTAGGTTTTCCAAAAAGAATAAAAAACTCCTTTAGACGCTTTAATTTTATGGACTACCCAAATTTAACTTTTGAAAAGCCAAATGTTAAAACTTTTAGGAACCTAAAACTAGCCTACGACGCAATGGAAAGAGGAGGAAATATGCCCTGCATTTTAAATGCCGCAAATGAAATTGCCGTCTCGGGCTTTTTGCAAGACAAAATTGGTTTTTTAAATATGTCTGATTTAATTGCTGATTGTATGGAAAAAATTAATTTTGTTGCCAATCCAAAGTTAGAAGATTATGTCTCTACAAACAAGGAAACAAGAATGTTAGCAAAAAAACTACTATAAATGGAAATTCTAATCAAAGCCTCCCAGCTTTTAATGAGCTTATCAATACTTGTTGTTTTACACGAATTAGGGCACTTTATACCTGCTAAAATGTTTAAAACTAAAGTTGAAAAATTTTACTTGTTTTTTGACCCCTGGTTTTCTGTCTTGAAAAAAAAAATAGGAGACACTGAATATGGTGTTGGGTGGCTTCCGCTTGGTGGGTATGTAAAAATATCTGGAATGATAGACGAAAGTCTTGACAAAGAGCAGATGAAAAAACCTGCAGAACCTTGGGAGTTTAGGGCTAAGCCTACATGGCAAAGACTAATTATTATGTTGGGCGGCGTTACTGTAAACTTCTTACTTGGTATTTTCATTTATTCTATGACTCTGTATTTCTATGGAGACAAGTATTTACCTAACAGCGGTGTAACAGATGGTGTGGTTTGCTCTGATTTTGCAAAAGACGTTGGTTTTAAAAATGGAGACAAGATTGTTAGTGTAGACGGAGAAAACATTGAGCGTTTTTTTGATATAAATCAAAATATGGTTTTGAGAGACAAAGCTTTTTCTGTAATTGTAGAAAGAGAGGGCGGGCGCAATGAAATTTTTATTGGTGAAAACTTTATAAAGCACTGGAAAAACAGCGGAAAAAAGCTTCTTTTTTCTCCTGCTAACGTGGGTGTGGTTAGTGGTTTTAGTGAGAGCTCTAATGCCGAAAGAGCAGGCCTATTAAAGGACGATGTTTTATTTGCTGTAGAAGGGGTAAAAACTAAATATCTTTCTGATTTTAAAACCGAAATACAAAAGCACAAAAATAAAACTGTAAAAGTTGATGTTTTAAGAAATAATGTTCTTTATAGTTTTCCTGTTGAGGTCTCTCAGAAAGGTTTAATTGGCATCATGACTATGTCAAATTTAAACTTCTCTGTTGAAAATTATAGCTTCTTTGCCTCTTTTCCTGCAGGATATAACTTGGCCATGAACAAGCTGGGAAGTTATATTTCTCAATTTGCGCTTATTTTTAACTCAGAAAACGATCTTGCTGGAGAATTAGGAGGATTTGGTGCAATTGGAAGCATGTTTCCGTCTACTTGGGACTGGCTTTCTTTTTGGAACTTGACCGCCTTTCTCTCATTAATGCTTGCGTTTATGAACCTACTTCCTATTCCTGCTTTAGATGGAGGACACGTGCTGTTTTTACTATATGAAATGATTGTCGGCAAACCTGCTCCAGAAAAAGTGCTAGAATACGCACAAACAATAGGAATGATTCTTCTTTTAAGCTTATTGGTCTATGCAAATGGAAATGACATTATAAAGCTTTTTTAGTTTGGAGGCTTTAACATCATATCACTTAATTATTATCTTCTCTTTAACAATTATTATTTCTTATTTTTTTCATCTGTATGCTAAAAAATCAGGGGTCCCGGCCGTATTGTTATTAATTGGCCTTGGTGTAATAATTAATTATTCTTTGCGTTTTTCTGGCTTTACAAAACCCGATCTTATTCCTGTATTAGGAGTGTTAGGAGTTGTTGGTTTAATCTTGATTGTTTTAGAAGCCGCTCTTGACTTAGAATTGGTAAAAGAAAAATTTGGTTTAATTATAAGGTCATTTGTTGTCGCTGTGCTTGGCTTAGGGGGGACCGCTTATTTGTCTGCCTTGGTTTTGGTTTTTTTAATGAACGTAGAGCTTTTAAACGCCTTGTTGTGCACCATACCACTTTCAATTTTAGGCTCTGCCGTAGTATTGCCAAGTATTGATGATGTTGAAACAAAAAAGAGAGAATTCATAATTTACGAAAGTACTTTTTCTGACATACTTGGTATTGTTGCCTTTTATAGTCTGTTAACAATAGCCGGTTCAGACACAAACGAAAACATTTCTTTTGGTATCTTCAGTAATCTTTTACTGACCGTGGTTATTTCTGTTGTTATTTCATATGTACTAATATATGTGTTTCAAAATATAAAAGGAAATGTAAAATTGTTTTTACTAATTGCTGTTCTATTATTATTGTATGCGGTGGGAAAAATGTTTCATTTATCTTCTTTAATTATTATTTTGATCTTTGGTATAATGCTTAGCAACTACAGGGTCTTTTTTAGAGGGGGGCTATTTGCTTTAATAAATGAAGAAAAAGTAAGTTCTGTTCTACATGACATGAGGGTTGTTACTGCAGAAACCGCTTTTGTGGTCCGTACTTTTTTCTTTATTATTTTTGGTTGGTCTGTTTTTTTAGGCTCGTTGCTTAATTTTAAAACTATTCTTGTTGGCCTCATAATTCTTGCTGTTATTTATCTAGTAAGGGCTTTTTTACTTTTTGTTTTTAATGGAAAAAGCATTTTTCTTGAGCTGTTTTTAGCACCAAGGGGGCTAGTAACCATTTTGTTGTTCTTTGCTATTCCTGAAGAGTTGAGTGTTGGGAAAGATTTTGAGGGTGTTTTACTATTTGTTGTTTTGCTTAGCTGCATTATAATGGCTTGGTCGCTTGTTTCATATAAAGACGAGCTTGAAAACAAAGAACAAAACGAAAACAAGAGTCCAGAAGTTTATCCTGATGCTGAAAAAATAGAGCCGGCGGAAAACGATTAAAGCTGTTAAACAGATCTTTTGTTTTATTCTTATTGCTTTCTTTTTTATAGTTTTGCTTTTAATTAAACCTTTTTACTTATGATTGACATTAAAAGTTCTCTTTCTTTATTAGGAATTGAAAAAACAAATAATGGAACCTCTATTGGTTTGACGTCTTTTGGAGGGGGTAATAAAATTAGCTCCTTTTCTCCTGTTGATGGATCAACAATTGGTTCTGTCACTATTACTACGGCTGAAGAATATGAAAAAGTAATGCAGGCGGCGGCCTTTGCTTTTAAAGAGTGGCGAAAAAAACCAGCTCCTTTAAGAGGAGATATTGTTCGTCAATATGGAGAAAAATTAAGAAAATATAAACACCCTTTAGGAGAGCTTGTTTCATACGAAATGGGAAAATCTCTACAGGAGGGGCTTGGAGAAGTGCAAGAAATGATAGATATCTGCGATTTTGCTGTGGGCCTATCTCGACAATTACACGGGTTAACGATGCACTCAGAAAGGCCGGGTCACAGAATGTATGAACAATACCACCCACTAGGTGTTGTTGGAATTATCTCTGCTTTTAATTTTCCTGTTGCTGTTTGGAATTGGAATACCGCGCTGGCTTGGATTTGTGGAGATACCTGTGTTTGGAAAGCTTCTGAAAAAGCGCCTTTATGCGCTGTTGCATGTCAAAACATTTGGAACGAGGTTGCAAAAGAAAACAATTTACCAGATGGTATTTCTTGCATTATAAATGGTGATTATCGTATTGGGGAAATGATGACTTCAGACGACCGCATTCCTTTAATTTCGGCAACAGGATCAACCAGAATGGGAAGAATTGTTGGTAGCGTTGTGGCAAAAAGATTTGGAAAATCGCTTTTAGAATTAGGGGGGAATAATGCAATTATTATTACCCCTGATGCTGACTTGGAAATTACAATTATTGGCGCTCTTTTTGGCGCGGTAGGTACTTGCGGCCAAAGATGCACATCTACAAGAAGACTAATAATACACGAATCTGTGTATGACGAAGTTAAAAACAAGCTTGCTTCAGCATATACTCAGTTAAAAATAGGCAACCCATTAGACGAAAGTAACCACGTCGGCCCGCTTATTGATAAAGCGGCTGTAGAAATGTATTTGAATGCTATTAAAAAAGCAAAGTCTGAAGGAGGGAACGTGCTTGTTGAAGGAGGTGTTTTAGAAGGAAAGGGGTATGAAAGCGGGTGTTATGTAAAACCTGTTATAATTGAAGCAAAAAACCATTATGAAATAGTTCAAGATGAAACTTTTGCCCCTATTTTATATATTATGAAGTATTCTGATTTAGACGAGGCTATTGAAATGCAAAATAGTGTAAAACAGGGGCTTTCTTCTGCAATAATGACAACAAACCTAAGAGATGCTGAAAAATTCTTGTCAGCCTCTGGCTCTGACTGTGGAATTGCAAATGTTAATATTGGCACGTCAGGTGCTGAAATTGGTGGTGCTTTTGGAGGAGAAAAAGAAACTGGTGGAGGAAGAGAAAGCGGTTCCGACGCATGGAAGATTTACATGAGAAGACAAACAAATACTATTAACTATACAAAAGAACTTCCCTTGGCTCAAGGAATAAAGTTTGATTTATAACCTTTAATTATTTAATAAAATGATCAGATCAGGAAATCCCGCGCTAAGTAAAAAAACATTTGAAAACCTAAGCCTTCACTCTTCTAGTGTTATGACTATTGATGGAACGGTTAATAAGACAGCTATTAGTATGGGGCTTTTGTTGCTCTCTGCATATTATACATATAGCAACGCTATAATGAGCTATATTATGATTGGTTTTATTGGCGGTTTTATATTGGCTCTTGTAACTATTTTTAAAAAAGAATGGGCACCAACTACAGTTCCAATTTATGCCGTTTTGGAAGGCCTGGCTCTTGGAGGAATTTCTAACATTTATGCAAATGCATTTGAACCAGGAATCGTTCCACAAGCAATTATGCTCACTTTAGGAATTTTGTTTGCGCTACTATTTGCATATAAATCAAAAATTATCAAGGCTACTGAAAATTTTAAACTTGGTGTTTTTGCTGCTACCGCTGGAATTGGTGTTATTTACTTGATCAGTTTTATAATGTCTTTTTTTGGCGGCGGTCTTCCTGTTATGAACCCCGCAAACTCTTCTATGTTAAGTATTGGATTTTCCCTTTTTGTTGTCGTTATTGCTTCATTAAACCTGGTAATGGATTTTGATTTTATTGAAGAGGGGGCTGCTAAAGGAGCTCCAAAATATATGGAATGGTACGGAGCTTTTGGATTATTGGTAACGCTGATTTGGCTATATCTAGAAATTTTACGCCTTCTTGCAAAACTAAGCTCTAGAAGATAAAACTTATTCCCCCTGGTTTATTTCAGCTCATAAAACCTATGTGGTAACCTCTACCCCCCCTTCTTCGCAAGAGGGTTGAGGGGTGCTTTTACTGCACGCAGACATTAACAGCCCTGCTGTAAATAACAATATTATAACTATATTTTTCATAACTATTTGTTTAGTATTATTTTGGTTGATGTTTTTTGGGACTCTTCAAGTCTACAGCCTTGAATAGCTTCCTCAGAGTTAAAATACAAGTAATATGTGCCTGAAGGATACTTTGATAAATCAATGTCTAGGTTGTCTTCAATTGTAATAAATTCATCTAGCTTGACTCCGCTATTTGTTATTAAATCAAAAACTACAATTTGATTATTGTTGTTTTGAAATTTAACATTTACTAATCCTTTTGTTGGGTTTGGAGAGGTTACAAAAGAACCTATTCTGGCGGCAGTTGCTCCATAAGGCAATACATCACTAGTATCAGTACATCCATTATCTCTTACAACAATAAAATAAGAACAATCAAATGTGGGGGTAAATGAAGAAGTGTCTTCTTCCATTAACCAAATTCTTGTATTACCATTTTCTGTTTGAATGTTATACCAATCAGCATTTAATCCAGGAGGATTTGTAGATGCAGATAGGGTTTCTCCTGATTGTGTGATCTCTGCATAAACCTGATTAATAATTAGATTTAGCGTTGCAACACTATCACAGCCTGCTGAATTAGTTGTCGTCCAAACATATGTTCCTGTATTGTAATAAGTGTTCGCGTTCCAAGTATAACCATCACACGACACCGCTGAGCTGGTAGTAAATGATGAGTTATTGATAGTCAAATTTAAAATATGAGCGGAATCACAACCTTCTACACTAGTGTAACCTTTTGTATAAACACCTGATGACGTATAGGTTGTTCCGTCCCAAATATAATTGTCACACGCTGTTTCTGTGTTTGTTGTTGTGTCTCTTTTATTAATAATCAAGTTTAATGTGTGGATGGAATCGCAACCTGTAAAAGCGGTATAACTTTTGGTATATAGTCCTGATGTTGTATAGGTTGTTCCTTCCCAAATATAATTGTCACATGCTGTTTGTGTGCTTGTTGTTGTGTCTCTTTTATTAATAATTAAGTTTAGTGTGTGGGTGGAATCACACCCTGCTGAGTTTGTTGTTTTCCATATATGTGTGCCTGTACTTGTATAGATTGTATCATTAAATGTATAGCTATCGCACGAAACCGCTAAGCTATTACTAAATGTCGAATTGTTAATGTGTATGTTTAGAGCTACTGTACTATCGCAACCATCTTGGTTTGTTCCTGTCCAAGTATATATACCTGATGTGGTATATACCCCTCCATTCCAAGAATAATTGTCACAAATTTCTAGTTGGGGAGTGGTTTTTGTATGGGCCTCAATAAATTCTATTCCCGAAGCGCTGTCTATATAAACAAGTTGAGTTTGTCCCAGTGAATCTATTGAAAAGACTAATTGGTTGTCGTCATCTTCTGTTTTTACGTAGATTTTTTTATCTATTCTACTATATGTTGATATTGGGTCTTCTACATATAGTGTGCTGTCTAATAAATAAATGTTTTCTATTGTATCTGTGATGGTATTATATATGTATAGACTATATGTTTCCTCGTTGTATCCTTCTGTTGTAGGCGTATGCATATGTGCGCCGTCGTCCTCACAGTGCACTTCATAAAGCGATCCTAATGAGTCTGTTGTTCCTGGACCATATTCTCCAGCGTATAAGTATGTGGATCCAAAATCATCTAATAAAGAGTCTCCTGGGTTAATAGTGAAATAAAAAGTATTACTCTCTGCGTTAGCAAGCTCCTGTCCGCAAAACTCTTCCCCCCCAGAAGAGTTTGTGATCTCCCATGTTTTTGCGCCACCGTTTCCATCGAGAAGTTCTAAATAACAATTAGCACACATAACTCCCCCTCCTTCTTGTATTATCATATATATTTTTTCCCCAACAGCCTCTATTGCACTAATATAACCATCTGCTTCATATATAACTTGATATGATCCTAAAGTGTCTATGCTTATAAGCGAACCTTTTTCATCGTCGGTGTATACTGTATACATGCTGCTGTTATAATCACTAAATGTTGTCCCTTCTGATTCATAATGATCAACCGTGTCTAGTACGTTTATTTGTGTAAGTGTTTTTGTGTTTATATTATATTTTGAAAATATAATCTGCTCTTCAAATGTTATTGTATCGTTATAAGTAGATATAAGATATAGGTGGTTTTTATATGCTTCTATTTCTATATATTCAACTAAAGTATTGTCCCAACTGCTTAAAAAATCTATTTCTATATTAGCATTTTTATCAATTGAAACAATATATGTTGTGTCGTCATGTTCAGACAAGGCATAAACCTTATTGTTTAAAACATTATAAGTAGTTGATTCAATATTTTCTAACTCGGTTGGGTCGTAATATAAAATACTGTTTTGATTAAGGTCAAATGTTTTTAGTTTATTTGTTTCCTCGTTGTATCCTTCTGTTGTAGGCATATGCATATGTCCGTGGTCTTCATGTTCTTCTGTTAAAATTAATAATTGGTTATAATCAGATATACTAGATCTATCAATGGTTAAATTAAGAGTGTGCACACTATCACAACCCGCTGCGTTGGTGTATACATTAGTATATGCTCCACTTGATGTGTATACCACTCCATCCCAAGTGTAAGAATCACAAGAGGTTGCTGATGTAGAACCTGTATTTGAATTGTTTATCGTTAAGTTCAAAGTATGGGTTGAGTCACATCCTGCTATATTAGTATATACATTAGTATATGCTCCACTTGATATGTATACCACTCCATCCCAAGTATAAGAATCACATTCTATAACTGAACTTGAGTCTGTATTAGCATAAATACAAGTATTATTATCACACGTTGCTAAAGAATCATAATTACATGCTAAAGAATCTGTACAACCATCTGGCAATTCACAAGATCCATCATCTACATTTGCTGAAGCATTATAGTTACATGCTGTAGGATCGGTACAACCCATTACAGGCATCATAGTTCCAAAACCGCGGATAGGTATTGTGCCAAAATTAGTAGCATCTTTCCAATTTGCCTCCCATACATTATTGCTGCAATTCAATCTCCACGCTGTCTCGCTACTCGCTTCCGAAGATGTTATATGGTCATAATGCCCATTCGGTGATTGAGCAAAATAAGTATTAAATCCATTACCCCAAAATACATCTCTTATTTCCTGTAGTTCATCTTTTGAAGGCATGTACCAATCAGAATAGCCTTCATGTGTTAGTTGACTTATTATGTCTGCAAATATTCCTGGAGTTGTACATCCACTTAAAATATTTACTGTATTTGAATATCCTGTTCCTATTGCTGTACCACCAGCATTTACAATGGTTCCCCTGCATCCCCATGATGCGTTTACTGCTCCCGCAGTTGCTGTTTTTAAAGCAACTAATCCACCTCCATTTCCATTCAAATAAAAAACAATACCTCCGTGTATATTATCTCCTATATTTTGACATATAGCAGTTTTTTTAAATAAACATAATATAGAAAAAGCAGCTATGTAAATTATTATTATTTTTTTCATTTTTAAATTTTAATTTTATTAACCCTTCTTTCGTGTCTTCCTCCTTCAAAATTAGTAGCTAAAAAAGTATCTACTATTTCTTGTACTTCTTTCCAACTTAAATGTCTTGCCGGCATAGTAAGTATATTAGCATTATTATGTAATCTTGACTGTTCTGCAATATGAGTATTCCAACATAGTGCTGCTCTAATTCCTTGATGTTTATTAGCAGACATATTTATTCCATTTCCTGTTCCACAAAATTGTATTCCTAATTCATTTTCATTATTTTCAATACTTTCAGCTAATTGATGTGCAAAATCAGGATAATCAACACTATCTAATGAATAACATCCAAAATCTTTTATTTGATTTTCCTTACTTATTAAATATTCTTTTAGCTTTTCTTTAAGTTCAAATCCAGCATGGTCACAAGCAAGTCCTATTTTCATTTTTTAAGTCTGTTAATATTTTTTTTTACTATATTTATATCACTATAGTAATTTTTAAAAAAATGTTAATAATAATTGTTTAAATAATAATAACTTTTATGTTTTTTTTAATTTAAAATAATAAGCCAACATCATTTTTTTAAGTCAAGTTTTTTATTATAATTTTTCTATTTTTTTTTTATTGTTTTATTAACTAAATTTTGATTTAAAAATAAATATTTTTATTAAATTTTAGTGTTTATTAAATTTATTAACAAACATTTAAAAATGTTAAACTTATATTTAATTAATTGATTAACAATAATAAATAATTAACATTAATATTTAAGCTTGTGTAATTTTTTTAATAATTTAAAAAATACTAAATAAAAAATAAAATTATTAACTAAACTAACAATTATATATTTATAACATATTTATTAATATTAAATTAAAATATATAAATATTATATAAAATATTTAATAATCTAAATTCTCCAACCACCAAAAGATTGATGTTTTAAGTAATTTTTATCTAATAATAATAAATCATCAAATTTATTTTTATAATCATGATATATACTTGTAATTACATCAGGACCGCACACCCAAACAACATCTAATTCAGAAATGTTTTTTTCTGGTTCTTTTAAAATATGAGATAATCTATTTAAACATTCATTAATAACTAATTTTAAAAAAGAATGTTTTTTTACATTAGTACCAAATGCATAATTTGCTATTCTTAATTTTCTATCTTCTGTTTTTTTTTCTTTTGGACCTAGTTTGTTTACAGAACTTAATTTTTTTTCAATAAATAATACCATATTATTATCTATTTTAGATAGAAAATTTTTTTTTATTTTACAATCAACATCAAAATAAAAACCACCATTTAAATAAACATAAAGTAATCTTCCTAAGTCTGCTTTTACAATCCACCAAGGTATCTTATTCCATAAATTTTGAAGATTATGGTCTTTCATTTTTAAAATTAACTCATTTGTTTCTTTTAAACCTATTATCGTTGGTTTAAAAAAACGAGAATTTTTATTTATATTTTTCATTGTTATAGGTAAAGTTTCTTCTGGTTTTATGTTCCACATGTAAACTGCTTTACCTTTTTTTGATTCAGGAATTTTTTTAATAAAAAGCATAAAGTAAAGGTAAAAAAGAAATATAAAAAAAGGAGATATCTATAAATAGATTCTCCTTTTTTATAAGTTTGCTCCCCCTCTAGGACTCGAACCTAGGACCCTCTGATTAACAGTCAGATGCTCTAACCAGCTGAGCTAAGGAGGAATTTTAAAAACGGCCGTAAAAATAGCACAAACCTTTAAATAATAAAATATATTTGCAAAAAATATAATTATGAGTGTTTTAGTAGTAGGAACAGTAGCCTTTGATGCAATAGAAACTCCCTTTGGAAAAACAGACAAAATAGTAGGTGGCGCTGCAACATATATTTGTCTTGCATCTTCTTTTTTTACAAAAAAAATTAATCTTGTTTCTGTAGTAGGAGAAGATTTTCCAACTACTGCTATAGAAATGTTAAAAAGTAAATCAGTTGATATAAAAGGTCTTCAAATTAAAAATGGAGAAAAAACATTTTTTTGGTCTGGAAAATATCATAACAATATGAACACAAGAGATACATTAGACACACAACTTAATGTTCTAGAAAATTTCAACCCTATTGTTCCTGAGGAATTTAAAGAATCAGAATTTTTAATGTTAGGTAATTTAATGCCTTCTGTACAAAAGAAAGTATTAGATCAAATGAAAGAGAAACCAAAACTTGTAGTTTTAGACACAATGAATTTTTGGATGGATAATTTTATGGATGATCTTAAAGAGGCATTAATAGATGTAGATGTATTAACAATAAATGATGAAGAAGCAAGACAACTTTCAGAAGAGTATTCTTTAGTAAAAGCAGCAAAAAAAATACTTACAATAGGACCAAAATACATTATAATTAAAAAAGGAGAACATGGAGCATTATTATTTAGTAAAGAGAAAGTTTTCTTTGCACCTGCACTGCCTTTAGAAGAAGTTTTTGATCCAACTGGAGCAGGAGACTCCTTTGCAGGAGGTTTTATTGGTTATTTAGAAAAAACAAAGGACATTTCTTTTGAAAACATGAAAAGAGCGGTTATTTATGGATCAGCAATGGCATCTTTTTCTGTAGAAAAATTTGGAACAAAAAAACTTACTGAGATAAATCAAAAACAAGTTAATGAAAGAATAGAAAGGTTTGTAAATTTAGTTAGTTTTGATTTAGATTTAAAATAATGTGTTTTTATTAATAATGTTTTTTTCATACCATAAGTCAGATTCTAAAAAAGAGCTTTCTGCAGCCTGAACAGCTAAAAAATCACATCTTTCATTTTCTTTATTGTTAGCATGACCTTTTACCCACTTAAAAGAGACGTTGTTTTTTCTAAAAATATTAAGAAAACGGATCCATAAATCAGGGTTTTTTTTATTTTTAAAATTCTTTCTTTCCCAATTAAAAACCCATTTTTTTTCTACAGCATCTACAACATATTTAGAGTCAGAGTAAATAATAACATTAGACGGGGTTTTTTTTATGTTTTCCAAAGCAACAATTACAGCTAAAAGCTCCATCCTGTTATTTGTAGTTAACTTAAACCCCTTTTGTATTTCTTTTCTGTGGACCCCACTTATCATAACAATACCATATCCACCGTTTCCTGGATTACCCTTTGCAGATCCGTCAGTATAAATAATAATAGACATTAACTAAAAATAATTTTTTCTATTGTTTTTGGGAAAAAAGAAAGTTCTAAAAAACGAATTTTTTTATCTAAACTATTAATAGTTTCTTCTTTAGAGATAAAACATTTTTTTTGTAAAATAATTTCTCCCTCATCGTAATATTCATTAACAAAATGAATAGTTATTCCGCTTTCAAGCTCTTTATTTTTTAAAACAGCAGCATGCACATTTAGCCCATACATTCCTTTTCCACCATATTTTGGAAGCAAAGAAGGGTGAATATTAATTATTTTTTTAGGATATAAGGATATAATATTATTAGGGATTTTAAGTAAAAATCCGGCAAGAATAATATAGTCTACTTTATAATTTTTTAGTTCTTTTTGAATTCCAGAATTTTTCCTCATATGATCTTTATTAGTAAAAAGGACAGGAATATTAAGTTTTTCAGCTCTATTTACTATAAAAGCATTTTTGTTGTTAGTACAAAAAAAAACAATTTTTACATCTGAAGAACTTAAAAAATAATTATATATATTTTCTGCATTACTACCGTTGCCAGAACCGAAAATAGCTACTGTTTTCAAAATAAAAAATTTACTCAAAAATAATATAAACATACAGATGTTAAAAGAGAAAACCATAAAGTTTGTAAATTATTTATTTTATACTTTTATTTGCTGCTTAATAACAAAAAAAAAAAAAACAATGTCAGATATAGCAGACAAAGTAAAAGCAATTATAGTAGATAATTTAGGAGTGGATGCAGCAGAAGTTGTTGAAGAAGCAAGTTTTACTAATGACCTTGGCGCAGACTCTTTAGACACAGTAGAGTTAATTATGGAGTTTGAAAAAGAGTTTGATATTCAAATACCAGACGATAAAGCAGAAGCTATTGCAACAGTTGGAGACGCGGTAAATTTTATTAAAGAGACAAAGGGGTAAAAAAAAATGAGCGGTAGAAGAGTAGTTGTCACTGGTATAGGGGCTATAACTCCTATCGGAAATAATTTAAAAGACTATTGGCAGTCACTAATTGATGGTGTTAGTGGTGCAGATCATATTACACATTTTGATGCGTCTAATTTTAAAACAAAATTTGCTTGTGAGGTAAAAGATTTTGATGTAACAGAGTTTATACACAAAAAGGAAGCAAGAAAACTAGATAAATTTAGTCAATATGCTTTAACCGTAGCCGCCCAAGCTATAAATGATTCAAAATTAGAAACAACAAAAATTAATCCAGAAAGAGCAGGTGTTGTTTGGGGGTCAGGAATTGGGGGAATGGAAACATTTTTTACAGAATCAGTTAATTATGGAATAGGCAATGGAACACCAAGATTTAATCCTTTTTTTATACCAAAATTAATTTCAGATATTCCTGCAGGACACATTTCTATAAAATATAATTTTAGAGGGCCTAATTTTACAACTGTTTCAGCTTGCGCATCTTCTACAAACGCAATAATAGACGCGTTTAATTATATTAAATGGAACAAGGCAGATCTCTTTGTAGCAGGCGGATCAGAGGCGTGTATTTTTCCGCCAGGGATAGGAGGTTTTAACGCAATGATGGCTTTGTCAACAAGAAACGAAAGTCCAAAAACAGCATCTAGACCGTTTGATAAAAATAGAGATGGTTTTGTAATGGGCGAGGGAGGGGGTGCTATAATTTTAGAAGACTATGATCATGCAATTAGAAGGGGAGCAACAATATATGCTGAAATTGTTGGCTCTGGATTGACGGCAGATGCACATCATATTACAGCTCCACACCCAGAAGGTTTGGGGGCAAAAAGCGTAATGAAACAAGCAATTGAAGAGGCAGGAATAAAAGAAAACAAAGTTGACTATATAAATGTACACGGAACATCAACACCACTAGGAGATATTGCAGAAACAAAAGCGATTAAAAATTTATTTGGAGAACACTCTTACAAGTTAAACATTAGTTCTACAAAATCAATGACAGGACATTTATTGGGGGCCGCTGGCGTTATAGAAGCAATTGCCTCTATAATGGCAGTAAAAAAAGACATTGTTCCACCTACAATTAATCACGAAACCAAAGACCCAGAAATAGACGAAAAATTAAATTTAACATTAAATAAAGCGCAAAAGAGGACCGTAAACTATGCGCTTAGTAACACGTTTGGATTTGGAGGGCACAACGCTTCTGTTTTGTTTAAAAAACACGTATAATTAATTTGATAAAAGCGATATTATCAAAATTTTCTTTTTTTAAAAAAAAGGAAGATGCGTTTTTCTTTAAATTGTTAGGGTATCATACAAACAACAAGCTTTATATTAAAGCTTTGAGCCATAAGTCTTTTTGCATGAAAAACCATAATGAGCAGTTAGAGTTTTTAGGAGACGCTATATTGTCTTGGATAGTGACAGAACGGTTGTTTTTAGAAAAACCCAATCAACAAGAAGGGGTTTTGTCACAAAAAAGAGCAACAATTGTTAGTAGAAAACACTTAAATATGGTTGGAAAAAAAATAATACCAGAAAACAAAATAAAGAGTAATTTAAAAAAAATACCACCAAGCGTTTTTGGAAATGTTTTAGAAGCAATAATAGGAGCAATTTATATTGATAAAGGAATTAAAAAAACAAGAGAATTCGTAGAAAAACACATATATAATTCAATTTTTTTAGAACAATTGTTTAATATAGACTTTAAAAGTAAATTGTTAGAGCATAGTCAAAAAACCAAAAAGAAATTAAACTATAAAACAGAAAAAAAAGCAGATCCATTTTTAGGTCCCACGAAACAGTTTATAGTTTCTGTATATTTGAACAACAAAAGAATAGCATCGGGGGCCGGAAAAACAAAAAAAGAAGCAGAACAGGAAGCGGCAGAAAAGGCGCTCAAGAGACATAGTTAAGAAGATGAAAAAAAGTTATATTTTAGAATGTTCTTATGATTATCCCGTTATAGTTTTAGCGATTAATAGTCACAGTAAACCATATAAGTTATGCTGGACTCTAAACCGATCTTTTGGTTTGAATTTTGAAAAAACAAAAAGCCACGAGATAAAAGATGGACTCAAGTTTACAAGGTATAAATCAAAAAAAAAAGACAGCACTCATTTGAATTTGCTTGTAAATCAGTCAAAAAAAGGATATTTGATGCCATCAAAAAAAAGCGTAAATTATTTTTTAATTATAAATAAAAAAAACTGGAAAAATAAAAAACAGGAGTTTTTAAGTAAATTAAGAAAAATAAATGATATACTTTTGGTGTTTGAGTTAGAGGAAGGTATAAACAGTAACAGATTTATAATAAATGATTAGAAAAACCAAAATAATAGCAACAATAGGTCCAAAAACATCTTCAAAAGAGAAGATAAAGCAATTAATAGAAAAGGGGGTAAATGTGTGTCGGTTAAATTTTTCCCATCTTTCTTATGAAGACGCGCAAAAAATAATTTCAAACATAAAAGCAACTAATCAAGAGCTAGGGGTGCACACTGCAATTTTAGCAGACCTTCAGGGGCCCAAAATTAGGGTCGATGATTTTGAAAAACCAATAAAACTAAAAAAAGGAAAAGAAATAATCTTTTGTACAAAAAAGAGAAAAAACACGATTTTTATAAACTATAGTGGGTTTGCAAAAGATGTTAAACCTAAAGACAAGGTTTTGCTAGATGATGGAAAGTTAAGATTAGAAGTTGTTTCAACAAATAAAAAAGACAAGGTGGTTTTAAAGGTGGTTTTTGGAGGGACACTACTGTCTAGAAAAGGGGTAAATCTTCCAAATACAACAATATCATTACCGTCTGTAACAAAAAAAGACAGACAGGACATAGACTTTATTTTATCACAAAAAATTGAATGGGTTGGGCTCTCTTTTGTTAGAAAAGCTAAAGATATTAAGGACCTAAAAAAAATAATTGATAGTAGCAATTCACCGCATAAAGTAATAGCAAAAATTGAAAAACCAGAAGCAATAAAAAACATCGACACAATAATAGATGCTGCTGACGCCATTATGGTGGCTAGGGGCGATCTAGGAGTCGAGGTCCCCCCGCAAAAAGTACCTGTTTATCAAAAAATGATAGTAAATAAATGTATAATAAAAGCAACCCCTGTTATAATTGCAACACAAATGCTTGAGAGCATGACAGAAAACCCGACACCAACTAGAGCGGAGGTGAATGATGTAGCAAATTCTGTAATTGATGGCGCAGACGCTTTGATGTTAAGCGGAGAAACATCTACAGGAAAACATCCAGAAAAAGCGGTTGACACTATGCGAAAGATTATTAGAGACATAGAGTCTAGCGAACATAGTATTTCAAAAAACACAGAAACAAAAGAAATACAAAATGACGGAAGGTTTTTAACAAACGCAATATGTTTAAATGCCTCACAGATTGCAAAACAAACTAAAGCAAAGGCAATTATTACAATCACTTATTCAGGATATAATACGGTTAGGGTTTCAAGTTTTAGACCACAATCCATTATTTATGCTTTTACTAATAACCATAGTATTTTAAATACGCTAAGTTTAGTTTGGGGCGTTAAAGGTTTTTATTATGAAGGGGCGTCAACAACAAGCCAAACAATAAAAGAAACAAAAGAAATATTAAAAAAACAAAAGCTACTTAGAAAAAAAGACGTCGTTGTAAACATCGCGAGTATGCCAGCAAGAGAAAGAGGAACAACAAACATGATTAAGGTAAGTAAAGTTTAGAAAATGAAAAACATTAAATTATTGTCAGAGATTTGTCAGGCCCCAGGAGCCCCGGGCCACGAACAAAAAATAAGAGAGGTGGTGTTAAGAGAGGTAAAGCCATTAGTAGATGAGATTAAAATAGACAACATGGGAAACGTTGTTGCAATTAAGAGGGGAAGAAAAAGAAAGAAGGTAATGGTTGCCGCACACATGGACGAAATAGGATTTATAGTTACCCATATAGACAAAAAAGGGTTTGTTTATTTTCATACTCTTGGAGGGTTTGACCCGAAAACACTTACAGCACAAAGAGTGATTATTCATGGAAAAGAAGACGTAATGGGTGTCATGGGGGGAAAACCAATACATCTAATGAGTGTCGCCGACAGGTCTAAACCCCCAAAGATTAGCGACTACTTTATAGATACAGGAAGAACAAAAAAACAATTGGACAAATTAATTTCTGTTGGGGACACAATAACAAGAGAACGGCAGCTTATTGAAATGGGAGACTGTATAAATTGCAAGTCCTTAGACAACAGAATTTCAGTTTTTATTTTGATAGAAACATTAAGAAAGATTAAAAAAACCCTCCCATATGATTTGTATAGTGTATTTACAGTTCAGGAGGAAATAGGAATTAGAGGGGCAAATGTTTCATCGATGGAGATAAACCCGGATTTTGGATTTGGTTTAGACACAACCATTGCTTGGGACACGCCAGGAAGCACTAAACAAGAACAGGTTTCGGCTCTTGGAGAGGGGGCTTGTATTAAAGTAATGGACTCTTCAACTGTTTGTGATTATCGTATGGTAAGCTACATGAAAGAATTAGCTAAGGAAAAAAAAATAACAATACAATTAGAAATTCTACCTGCAGGCGGAACAGATACGGCCGGAATACAAAGGATGAATCCAGGAGGGTGTATTGCTGGGGCGATTTCTGTTCCAACAAGACACATTCATCAAGTAATAGAAACGGTAAATAAAAAAGACATAGGCGAAGCGATACGTTTATTAAAGCTTTCTGTTGAAAACCTAGACACTTACGATTGGCGATTTAGATAAATAGTTTAAGGTTTTTGATCTTGTTGACTGGTTTTAGTTTTTACAAGGTCTTTTTTAGCAGACTTGTGCAGATACGTTAGTTTTGATTTAATCATAAAGCTTAAAACAAGAACAACTCTTTGTCTCCCCTCTTTTTGTGGCAAACCTCGATGAATTCCGTTTTGACTAGACAAGATTAAATCTCCTTTTTTTCCTGTGGCCGAAAAAACCATTTTTTTATTATAAAAAGACATGTCTGTGCTTGCATGGTTTTTTACAAATAAATTTTTGAATAAATTTATATAAGGATATACAGAAAGACTGTGGGTTTTTTTAACAAACGAATAAGGGCCATAACTTAGATCAGGAACATCAGAAAGATATATAAACGCCTTATATATGACGGGTTGAGCATTATCAATATGATACATCCTTGTGTTTTTTATACCATCGTTTATGTATGCGTTTGTTTTTAAGGGAATAACCTTTTGCCCCGTTGTGTTTTCAAGAATTTTAATAATGTCATCTTGTTTAATTTTAGAAATTTCAGGAATCAACTTGTCTACAAAAAAAATGTCTAACATTCCAGAATCTGCGCTATTAGGATTGTTTTGATTTCTGTAGTTAAACGCTGCTCCACATTCTAGTTTAACAGATTTTGGGTTTTTTTTTGCTAGATCTAAAAGTGTGTTTTTTATTGAGTCAGCTAGTGATGCAGGGATATAGTTTTCTATTTTAATGATTCCTTCTTTTTTTAAGGAATTAGATAAGCTAATAATTTTTTTTGATCCAGCAGTTTTAGAAAAAAAGTTAACTAGATTAATAAAATCCTGCCAAAACAGGGAAAAGATGTTTTTAATTTCATTCATAATTAATTTTGTTTTTTTTAACAAAAAGCATTTCTAAAGCGTAATATCTTGCTTTTTGTCTAGGTAAAAGATATTCTTCATAGCCAATTTCTTTCAGCCTTGATCTTAAACAAGAAACATCATTAAAAAAAGCGATGATTTTTGGCATTTCTTTTTTTGGTCTTTCAAATTCTACAATAATTTGATCTGGATAAATTTTATTTAAAATCATTTGATTTAAAACAGGAAGAGCGGCCCCTTCTATATCAGCTTTAAAAACAGAAATTTTTTTGTGATTATTTTTTTTCATTATTGATTGCATTGTGCAACATTTGGCGCGAAAATATTTATTTGAATCATAGCCCTCAACAACAGAAAAAGAGCCACCGTGTTTTGGCTCGAAAAATTTTAATGTAGTGTTTTTTGTCCACACCCCAACAGGGCTGTATATCAACAGCTCGTTTCTTTTGTGCTTTTGCATGAATTTTTTCGAAAGAGGCGTGGGATCATACATAAATATTTTACACCCATATTTTTTTTGCAAACACAAGTCAAACGAAATATCATTAAGAATACCGATAGAATAGACAATACTTTTTTCTGTAATAGGAACACGAGAATCGAGGTAATAATTTCCTGCCTTAACATGGTTTGAATTAATTTTTTTAATTCCTTTCTGATAATTTTTAGTTAAAACACGACCCGTGTCAAAAAAATAAATCAAGTTTGAAGCTGTAATTTCTTTAATGACTCTGTTTTTAAAAGCTCTAGGGGCTTTTGTCCAGAAGGTCCCTTGCTGAATGTTTTTTAATATTTTTTTTGTTAGCGATTGCATTAATAGGTTTTCGTTCTAAAATAGTTTAATGCAACATTACAAAAAACTATTCAAAGCGAATAAAACATAAAATTACTTATTTAAATGAGGCCCTCGCAGCCTGGTTTTAAAACTGATTTAGAAAACGCAAATCATTTTCATAAAAAAGTCTGAGGTCTTTAACACCGTATTTTAGCATTGCAATTCTTTCCACGCCCATTCCAAACGCATAACCACTATATTTTTTTGAATCAATTCCACAATTCTCCAGCACAGTAGGGTCAACCATTCCACATCCTAAGATTTCCAGCCACCCGGTTCCTTTAGTGATTTTGTGATCAGACACACTTTGTAAACCCCAATAAATATCTACTTCTGCCGAAGGCTCAGTGAAAGGAAAAAACGAAGGCCTTAGCCGAATTTTTGTTTTTTCCCCAAACATCTCTTTGGCGAAAAACAGAAGGACCTGTTTTAAATCAGCAAAACAGACTCTTTCTGAAATATAAAGCCCTTCAATTTGGTGAAAGATACAATGAGCTCTAGATGAAATGGCTTCATTCCGATACACTCTTCCTGGAGAAACAGTTCTAATAGGAGGGGTGTTTTTTTCCATGTGTCTAACCTGAACGGACGAGGTGTGTGTTCTTAAGAGGATGTCTGGATTGGTTTGCACGAAAAATGTGTCTTGCATGTCTCTTGCTGGGTGCTCTTTTGGCAGATTAAGTGCAGAAAAATTGTACCAATCAGTTTCAATTTCAGGCCCCTCTGACACAACAAAACCAATCTTATTAAAAATAGCTAAAATTTGATTCTTAATACAAGAAAGAGGGTGGCGGCTACCAAGAGAATTTAATTTTATTGGCCGACTAAGATCTTCTTTTTTAGATAGATTTAGAGAAGGAGCGCTAGTTTTGAAGTCAACAATTTTTGCTTGCGCTTCTTTTTTCAAGTTATTAATTGCGAGCCCGAGTTCTTTTTTGTTTTCCTTAGGAATGGTTTTAAAAACATCGAAAAGATTGTTTATTATTCCCTTTTTAGCTAAAAACTTTATCCTAAAAACCTCTAGTTCTTTTTTGTTTTTTGGAGTAAAAGCATCAACCTCTTTTTGCAAAACCTTAATCTCATCTAGCATTTTAATAATTTATATATCTTTACACAATAAATTACAAAGAAACAATAATTATGCTAAATAAAATTTTTAGAACAGGAATATTCGGTGTTATATTGTTATTTTTCTCGTCGACATTTGTTTCTTGCGAAAAAAATAAAGAAACAATTGCGGTAATTATTGTTGAAGACAATGATGGCAATTTTGTTCCTGGGGCGACTGTGGTTTTGCATCAGGACGGTTCAATAAGCCCTACAACAGGACGGCCAACCGATTCAGAATTAAGAAAAACAGACATAACAGACTCAAATGGAAGAGCAGAGTTTACGTATAAATTGCCCGCAATACTTCGTGTTAATGTAACGAAAATAAGCGGCAACGATACGCTAAAAAACAACCTAAACAACATTGTTCTTTTAAGAGAAAAAACAGTAACAAAAAGAGTTACAATAAATTAAGAACAGTTTTAATCCCCAAATAAAAGCGAACAAAAAACGAAGAGCTACTCAAGATATTTTATAACAGCCCCTTTAATTAGATTTAGTTGGTCCTTATCAGAAAGGCTTTGCAGAGGTTTTAGTTCTTCATAATGAGGCCAGCCGTCTTTATCAATAAAGTCAAACCTGTAATAGCCATAAACACTTAAAAGCCTACATGTGGCAACATGTAGCACGTTGATTTTTTCATCACGATTAAAATCTTTTGTTCCAAGGTTAAGTTCTTGAAGACCGATTAAATACAAGATTCCTTTTAATGATATTTTGTCGCCAAATTGTTTTTCAACTTTTAAAAGAGCCTTCTTCCATTTTTCTTCCAAATCATCCATAAAACAAAAATATAATTTTTTTAATATCTTTATGCTGTGAATTATATAGATATAGTTGTTTTAATCTCGGGTCTTTATGGCTTAATCAAGGGTTTTTCTAACGGTATTATTACAGAAACATCAAATTTAATATCGGTTTTGTTAGCTATTTATATTGGTGTACATTTTTCGGAATTAATATATCCATATCTAAATTTAAATATATTAAGTGATTATTCTAATATAATACCACTTGTTGCGTTTTTACTAGTTTTTATTATAATTTTAATTATAGTCAAATCAATAGGAGAGTTAATTAATAGAATAACAAACCAGCTAGCTCTTGGCCTTATTAGTAGGTTTTTAGGCGCTGTTTTTGGAATGACAAAGTTATTGGTTATTTGTGTTTTTTTTCTTTTTTTAGCCACAGATCACGACATGATTAATCAACAAACACAGGAAAAGTCGATTTTTTTAAAACCACTAAAAAAAGTTTCAGCAACGATAATACCTAAATTAAAAAAGCAAAAAGAATTAATTATAAAAGAAACCAAAGAAAGCACAAGAAAAGCAAAGGAAGAGCTGAAGCAAAAAATTAATCCAGAATAGCAACAATGCCAGGAAGACGCTTTCCTTCTATGTATTCAAGCATGGCCCCCCCTCCAGTTGAGATGTAAGACACTTTATTTTGAAGGTTGTATTTTTTCAAAGCGGAGACCGAGTCTCCGCCACCAACAAGAGAAAAAGAATTGTTTGCGGTTGCCAAACAAATAGACTCGCCAATTTTTTTGGTCCCTTTTTCAAAATTACTCATCTCAAACACGCCCATCGGCCCGTTCCAAATTATTGTTTTTGATTGCTGTATAATTTTACAAAATTTTTCAATTGATTTACTACCTATGTCAAGCCCCATGAAGTTGTCATCTATTTTGAATATGTTTGAAGTTTTTACAATTGCATTATTATTAAAAACATTAGCGTTGATAGAGTCTATAGGTAAAAATAAATTCACCCCCTTTTTTTGTGCTTCATCAATTAGTTGTAAGGCTAATTCTACCTTTTCTTGTTCTATTAACGATTTTCCAACACGTCCCCCCATTGCTTTTATAAATGTATAAGACATTCCTCCTCCAATAATAAGATTGTCAACTTTTTCAAAAAGAGATCTTATAACGTCAATTTTTCCTGTAATTTTTGCCCCACCAATAATTGCCGTAAAGGGTCGTTTGGGCTTTTTTAGTGCTTTTTCTAAAAAACGCAATTCTTTTATTAGCAAATAGCCTAAATATTTTTTACGTGGAAAAAACTGGGCAATTATCGCCGTTGAAGCATGCGCCCTATGAGCGGTGCCAAAAGCATCATTTATATAAATGTCAGCAAGGGAGGCTAGCTGTTTTGCAAAATGTATATCACCAGCGACCTCTTCGTGGTAAAACCGTAAGTTTTCTAAAACAAGAATTTCTCCAAGCTTCATTTTTTCAACACTGGCCACCGCTTCTTCGCCAATGCAATCACAACAAAAAGACACAACAGTATTTGTTAATTCTGAAAGGCGACCAACAACATTCTTTAAAGAAAATTTTTTTTCATATCCTTGTTTTGGCCGACCCAAATGCGAAATGATTATTGCAATTCCTCCATTATTGATAACTTTTTTAATAGTTGGCAGTGCGGCAGTAATTCTAGTGTCATCAATAATATTTAGTTCTTCGTCTAGCGGAACATTAAAATCTACTCTAATTAAAACTTTTTTACCCTTAATGAGGACGTTGTCAATAGTATTCATTTTTGGAAAAATAAAATAATCATCAAAGTTAAACACATTTTACTTACATTTGGCATAAATTCTTTCTAAATGTTGTTTAAAGAAATACCAGGCAATCATCACGTGAAGAAACAATTAATTGGCGCTGTGTCAAACAACAGGGTAAGTCATGCGCAGTTGTTTTTTGGCAATAGTGGCTGTGCAAAATTACCTCTTGCTTTTGCATATGCTAGATATATTAATTGTCAGCAAAAATTAGAAGGAGATTCGTGTGAAAAATGCTCCTCGTGTATTAAGTACAAGAATCTTTCGCATCCAGATCTACACCTAATATTTCCTATATTAAAAACAGGAACAACAAAGCCAGCAGTAAGCGATACCTATGTTAACACGTGGCGTGATTTTATTTTGAAAAATAGTTATGGATCGTTAAATGACTGGATAAATACTTTAGGATCAGAAAACAAAAAAGGAAATAAAGGATCTATCTACAAAGACGAGGCAATATTAATTCAAAAAAAATTGTCGTTAAAGCACTTTGAGTCATATTATCGGGTTTTTTTAATTTGGATGCCCGAGCAAATGAATTCACAAACGTCAAACAAGTTGCTTAAAATTCTTGAAGAGCCGCCTAAACGCACAGTTTTTTTGTTGGTTTCAGAAAAACCAAATAACCTGCTTCCGACGATAATATCTAGAACACAAATCACAAAGATAAATGATTTTAGCCACACAGACGCGATAGAGTTTTTTGAAAAAGAAGGGTTAAGCATTAAGAAAATTAAGCAGCTTAGAGATTTAGCAGAATCAGATTTTGGAAAGATGAAACAATTAATTATTGATGAGGTAAAGACCGATAATTTTTTTGTTGATTTTTCATCATGGATGAGACTAGTATATAAAAAAGACGTGATTAACATTTTAAAATGGGTTGATTCTAGCGCTTTATTAGGCAGAAAAAACCAAATAATGTTTTTGTCGTATGCCATTAAAATGATCAGAGAGTGTATCATATTTAATTTTGCCGACAAAGAACTTTTGAAAACAAATCAGGAGGAGTCTGTTTTTATTTCAAAATTTGCTCCATTTATTCATGAGGAAAACAGTATAATGATTGTTGAGAAGCTTGAAGGGGCAATTAAGGCAATCGACAGAAATGCAAACCTAAAAATTTTACTATTTGAATTATCTTTACAAATGATTCGATTTTTAGAAATTAAACGTAAATTAGTTATTAATTAAAAATATAAAATGGGCTGTGGAAGCGGTGGCGGCTGTGAGTCGTGTAACAAATCAGAAAAAAGAGGGTGCGGCGTAAGCTCTGTGTTTGATTGGTTATATCAAATTGATAAGCCGCAAACAGAAAACAGAAACTTAGTAGAAGTTCAGTTTAAGGGGGACAGAAAAGATTTTTATCTCAAACAAGAAGGCTTAAATTTAAGCTTAGGAGATGTTGTTGCTGTAGAGGGCGTTAAGTCAGGACACGACATAGGAAAAGTATCCATGACAGGAGAGTTGGTTGCTTTGCAGATTGCTAGAAAAAACAGAGATATAAATAAAGATCCATTAAAAAAAATATATAGAATAGCGACAGAAACTGACACAAAAAAATGGACTCGCGCAATTGAGGCAGAAGGTTTGATTTTAGAAAAAGCTAAAAGAATAATAGAAGACTTCAATCTTGAGATGAAGCTTTCAGATGTTGAGTTTCAGGGGGACAACACAAAAGCAACTTTTTTTTATACGGCAGAAAGGCGTGTTGACTTTAGAGAACTAATAAGAGAGTACTCTTCCCGTTTTAAAGTAAAAGTAGAGATGAGACAAATAGGAGCAAGACAAGAGGCCGCAAAAATAGGAGGGCTTGGCAGCTGTGGAAGAGAGCTGTGTTGTTCTACATGGATGACAAACTTCCCCTCGGTTTCAACTTCAGCAGCAAGATATCAGCAGTTATCAATTAATCCACAAAAAATATCAGGACAATGTGGCCGCTTAAAATGCTGTTTGAATTTTGAGCTGGATGGCTACGCAGAGGCGCTTAAGGAGTTTCCTAATTCAAAAACACAGCTTAAAACAAAAAAAGGAACAGCAAAATTCATAAAGCTAGATGTTTTTAAAAAAACAATGTTTTATTTAAATCCAGAGAACCCTAACTCTGACCTTTTAGAGATGACTATAAATCAAGTTAAAGAAATTATAGAACAGAATAAAAACGGGAAAACTCCTGAAAGCTTTGATGAATTTATAGCTGAAATAAAAACGACTGAATTAAGCTTCGAGGACGCTATGGGTCAAGACAACATTAACAGATTTGATAACAAAAAGCAAAAAAAGAAAAAGAAAAAAACAAGAAATAAACGAATTAACCTTTCTAAAAGACAAGCGTCTCAACAAAGTAAATCAAAAAAAGATGCGTAATTATATGTTTGCGGTTTTTGTTGTATTGCTTTCTTCTTGTAGCAACACAAGACATGAGTCTTATTTTTCGTTTGATAATATTGGATGGAACACGGATTCTATAATTAGTTTTAAATATTCGATTGAAGATACATTATGCACTTATGAAATGAAATTAAAAATTAGACATACGGTTAGTTATGAGTATCAAAACCTATTTGTGTTTTTAGAAGAAGAAAAAAAAGACACAATCGAGATTTTCATTGCAGATAAGGCGGGTAAATGGACAGGCTCTGGAATAGGAGAGATTCGAGAGGTAGAATATGTTTTTGATACAAAAAGAAGATATAATAGAAAGGGAAACTATAATTTAAATGTAGAGCAGGCTATGAGGTATGGACCACTAGAAAAAATAGAAAATTTAAAAAATGTTTTAGCAATTGGACTGATAATTTCAGAAAATAATGAATAAAAAGAGGCTAACCTTATTGTGGGCGCTAGTTTTAAGTCCTTTTATAACACTTTTTAGCTTAGTATATTTGACTGCGCTTGGCTTTTTTGGTGATTTACCGACATTTAATCAACTAGAAAATCCAAAAAATAATCTAGCAACCGAAATCATTTCAGAAGACGGCGTTGTTTTGGGAAAATATTTTTTTGAAAACAGAACAAAAACTAGTTATAATGAGCTGCCGCAGAACCTGATAAACGCTTTAATTGCAACGGAAGATATAAGATTTAGAAGTCATTCAGGAATAGACATGAGGTCATTGTTAAGGGCGGTTTATGGAGTTTTTTCAGGCAACACTAACTCAGGAGGAGCAAGCACAATTACACAACAATTAGCTAAAATGTTGTTTACCGAGCACCCAAGCTCAGGACTCGGCAGAGTCATGCAAAAACTAAAAGAATGGATTATTGCAGCTCAACTAGAAAAGCGCTATACGAAAGATGAAATTTTGGTTATGTACCTAAATAAGTTTGATTGGGTAAATAATGCGGTTGGAATAAACTCTGCAGCCAAAGTTTATTTTAACAAAAAACCAATTGAATTAAATTTAGAGGAGTCTGCTGTTCTTGTAGGGATGTTAAAAAACCCATCTTTATACAACCCAAACAGAAGAATACAACTTACTCAAAAAAGACGAGATGTTGTTTTTTCTCAAATGAAAAGATACAACTTTATCTCTGATTCTTTGTTTTTAAGGTTAAAGGAAAAACCAATAGAACTAGATTTTAAAATGGCAAGTCATAATGATGGGGCGGCGCCATACTTTAGAGAGCATATAAGAGAGAAATTAAAAAAATGGTGTGTTAGAAACATTAAGGCAGATGGCACAAGTTACAACCTTTATACAGACGGCTTAAAGGTTTATACGACGATTAATTCAAGATGGCAAAAATTTGCAGAGGAAGCGATGAGGGTCCATATGTCTTCTTTGCAAAAAGATTTTTATAATCATTGGAAGGGCTATACTAACGCCCCTTTTCCAGAAGATTTTGAGATAGAACAAATAAATGAAATTATTGATCAATCAGTTAGAAGATCAGAGCGATATATTAGGCTTAAAAAAGCCGGCAAATCTGAAAAAGAAATAAAAAAAATTTTTAATACTAAGACGGCAATGAAACTGTTTTCTTGGAAAGGAGAGATTGACACCATTTTGACGCCCAGAGACTCTATAAGATATAACAAGTTTTTTATTCACTCAGGAATGATGAGCATGGATCCAAAAACAGGACACGTTAAGGCCTATGTAGGCGGAATTAATCATAGACATTTTAAATATGACCATGTTACGAAGGGAAAACGTCAAGTAGGATCAACATTTAAACCTTTTTTATATGCATTGGCTATTCAAGAAGGCTATTCTCCTTGTTATGAGGTTCCAAATATTCCCGTATTCTTTGACAAAGAAAGATGGGGGTTAGAGAAAGACTGGATACCCAAAAACTCAGGAGATGAGTTTGAAAACAAATTAATTACGCTAAAATTTGGAATGGCGAACTCTATTAATACAATTACTGCTTTTATTATGAAGCAATTGGGACCACATGCTGTTGTTGATTTAGCAAAAAAAATAGGCGTTCAATCGAAAATTTTGGCGGTACCATCTCTTTGTTTGGGAACTTTTGACTTGTCGGTTTATGAGATGGTTGGAGCCTATTCAACGTTTGTAAATAATGGCATTTGGACAGAACCAATTTTTATAACTAAAATTGAAGATAAAAATGGTGTTGTTTTAGAAAGTTTCACACCAAAAACACAAGAGGCAATGAATGAAGAGACGGCTCAGATAATGGTTAGAATGTTACAGGGCGTTGTAGAAGGGGTTTATAGCCCCACAGTTGAAAAAACATTAGGAACTGGAGTTCGATTAAAGTTTAAGTATGGGTTTAAAAATGAAATGGGAGGGAAAACAGGAACCACACAAAACCAATCAGATGGTTGGTTTATGGGAATAACACCAAATTTGGTTACTGGAGTTTGGAGCGGTTGTGATGACAGGTCCGCGCATTTTAGAACAATTCAATATGGCCAGGGAGCCAATATGGCTTTGCCCGTTTTTGCAGAATACATGAAAAGAGTATATGCAGACACAGCTCAAACAGGCCTATATCCTATAGACTTCAAGATTTCTAAAATAATTGATGAAAAGTTTGATTGCGCCAATGTTACTAAAAGTAAAGAACAGAGTGAATTTGATTAAAAAGATTAAAAATGATAAACAAAGTAGTTAAAAATATAGATCAGGCCCTAAAAGGAGTTCAAAGCAATATGACTTTTATGTTTGGAGGATTTGGCCTTTCAGGCATTCCCGAAAACACAATTGCAGCCCTTTCTAGAAAAGAAGTTTTTGGTCTTACATGTATTTCTAATAACGCTGGTGTTGATGATTTTGGACTTGGCTTATTGTTAAAAAGAAAACAAATTAAAAAGATGATATCATCATATGTTGGAGAGAATGCAGAATTTGAAAGGCAGATGCTTTCAGGAGAGCTAGAAGTTGATTTAATTCCACAAGGATCTTTAGCAGAAAGGTGCAGAGCGGGAGGGGCCGGAATTCCTGCATTTTTTACACCTGCAGGTTTTGGAACGGAAATTGCCAAAGGAAAAGAAGTAAGAAGATTTAATGGCAAGCCGCACATTTTAGAGTTAGCATTGACAGCTGACTATAGTTTTGTAAAAGCATGGAAAGGAGACACAGCAGGAAACCTAATTTATAAAGGTACTGCTCGAAACTTCAATCCGCTTATGGCGATGGCGGGCAAAATAACAGTAGTAGAAGTAGAGGAGTTAGTGCCGGCAGGAGAATTAGATCCTAATCAGATTCATACTCCAGGAGTTTTTGTACAGAGAATTTTTGAAGGCAAAAAATTTGAAAAAAGAATAGAGCAAAAAACAATTAGAATAAAAGAATAGAGATGTTAGACAAAAACCAAATAGCACAGAGAATTGCACAAGAGCTAAAGCACAACATGTATGTTAATTTGGGAATTGGAATTCCCACTCTGGTAGCAAACTATATCCCAAAAGGGATTGATGTCGAGTTTCAATCAGAAAACGGAGTTTTAGGTATGGGGCCGTTTCCTTATGAGGGAGAAGAAGACGCGGACATGATTAATGCGGGAAAACAAACGATTACCACTATGCCTGGCGCAGCACTCTTTGATTCTGCCATATCTTTTGCTATGATAAGGGGGCAGCACATAAACCTTACTGTCTTGGGCGCCATGGAAGTTGCAGAAAATGGAGATATTGCTAACTGGAAGATCCCAGGAAAAATGGTCAAGGGAATGGGGGGAGCAATGGATCTTGTAGCCTCTGCAGAAAATATTATTGTAGCCATGATGCATACTAATCGAGCCGGAGAGAGCAAGATTCTTAAAAAATGTAGTTTGCCCATTACAGGCGTAAACTGCATTAAAAAAGTAGTAACCAACATGGCTGTTTTGGAAATAACAACCAAGGGTTTTAAGCTTGTGGAAAGAGCACCAGGAGTTAGTGTTGCAGAAATTAAAAAGGCAACAGAAGCAGATTTAATTATTGACGAAGAAGTTTTAGAGATGCAGCTTTAGGTTTTTTTAACCAATTACGAAACAGCGACACCTTTCTCTTTTAAATGTTTTTTTATGTCTTCTAGTTTCCCCTCAGGAATAGCGTCAATTAATTTTTGAGTGTATGGAGTGTTTGGGCTGCTATAAATTTGATCAGCATCACCCATTTCTTCAATTTTTCCTTCTTGCATGACCACCATGCGATCACTCATATATTTTACTACAGAAAGATCATGGGAAATAAAAATATATGTTAGCCCAAATTCTTTTTTTAATTCATTAAGCAAGTTTAATACCTGTGCCTGCACAGAGACATCTAATGCAGAAACAGACTCATCACAGATTATAAATTTTGGACTTACGGCCAAAGCTCTGGCAATACCAATTCTTTGTCTTTGACCACCAGAAAATTCATGCGGATACCTGTAGAAATGACTCGGGTCTAAATTCACCTTTGATAGTAATTCCTCAACCTTTTTCTTCCTTTCATTGTCATTGTCTAAAATTGAATGAACTTGCATGGGCTCCATAATTGCATTTCCAATAGTCATTCTTGGGTTTAATGAGGAATAAGGATCTTGAAAAATTATTTGCACTTCTTTTCTAAAGGCTCTAAGCTCTTCTGCGGACATTTTTGTAATATCTTTTCCTTTATATATCATTTTTCCTTCAGTAGCTTTTTCTAACTGAATAATGGTGCGACCAATAGTTGTTTTTCCGCAACCGCTTTCTCCTACAAGGCCAAGAGTTTCACCAGGAAAAACATCAAAGCTTACATCATTAACCGCTTTAACATAGTCACTAGTGCCGCCAAAAAAACCACCTTTAACAGGAAAAAAAGTTTTTAAATTTTGTATTTTTAAGACAGGCTCGTTAGCAAAAAGCAATTTTTGATGTTTTTTTCGATCTTCTTCAGGGATTGTTAGTTTTTTGGTAAAATCAGCAACTGAAACACCATTATCGATGATCTTTCCCTCGCCATCCGTTTGCATAAAATCTGAAACAGTTGGCAAGAAGCTGTAGCGCTTATTTAGAGGCGGACGACAGGCTAAAAGACCTTTTGTGTAGGGGTGTTGTGGATTGTTAAAAATACTCCAAACGTCACCCTGCTCTACAATTTCCCCCTTGTACATTACCACTACCTTGTCAGCGAGCTCAGCAATTACACCTAAATCATGTGTGATAAAAAGAATCCCCATTTCTTTTTCTTTTTGAAGCCCTTGCATTAATTCTAAAATAGTTTTTTGCACGGTTACATCAAGAGCGGTAGTTGGCTCATCAGCAATAAGAACCGAAGGCTCACAACTCATAGCCATGGCGATCATGACTCTTTGTTTTTGTCCTCCAGAAATTTGATGCGGGTAGGTGTTAAAAACCCTTTCTGGGTCGGGAAGCTGAACTTTTTTAAACAAGTCTAAGGTTAAGGCTTTTGCATTTAAACGATCAAGTTTTTGGTGAAGCATAATCGCCTCCATTACTTGGTCCCCACAAGTAAAAACAGGGTTTAGTGAGGTCATCGGCTCTTGAAAAATCATAGCAATTTCATTTCCGCGGAATTTTCTCATTTCTTCTTCTGACAACTCTAGTAAATTAGTAGAAACACCATTTTTCGAATGAAAAATTATTTCTCCACCGCTAATAATTCCTGGAGGGCTTGGAATTAGCCTCATTGCCGAAAGAGATGTGACTGACTTTCCAGATCCAGACTCTCCAACAATTCCTATTGTTTCTCCCTTGTTTAAGCTAAAACTTACATTATTGACGGCCCTAACGCTATTACCTTCAGTGTGAAATTCTGTTATAAGATTCTTAAATTCTAATAATGTATTTTCCATTGGTGTTATTTTTTGTTAAAAATAGAACTTTTTATATAAACTTCTTCTTTTCTTTTTGTATTAATTATTTTACTATTTAAGCGGCCAAAAGAAAGAGAGGGTTCTTTTAATAACCATAAAAGCAGGATGTTATTCTTAATCGCACTATATTATGCAGACAAATCTAGCGCGAGCCCCGCATCAATAAATTTAAAAAGGTCTTTGTGATGACCATTTTCTAACAACTCCTCCTGCTTTCTTCCTAAACGGACAATAATCATGTTTTTTTCAGGAATACAAATTACATACTGACCCCAAAGGCCTCTTGCATAATAAATATTCAGGTTTTTATAATTTGTTATCCAAAACTGATAGCCGTATTTTTTGTTTTTATTGCCTTTTATATCTATTAAGTTAGCGGCGTTTGTCGCGTCTTTTACGAAAGAACTATCTAGAATTTGTACCCCATTCCAGTTTCCATAATTTAAATAAAGTTGGCCAATTCGAGCAAAATCTCTTGCATTAGAGTTAATACAACAAAATCCTTTTTCGTCTCCCCCAGGACGATCCGTGCTCCAAAGAGCGTCGTGTTTTGCCCCCATTGGCCTCCACAATTTTTCAGAAGCATACTCGCTTAAAGGTTTTTCTGTGGCGCTTTCTAATATAAAGCATAAAAGCTGTGTGCAAGAACTATGATACTTAAACACTTTACCGGGCTCTTCAACTGATTTTAGATTAAAAACTAATTTTTTTATTTTATTACCATAATACGCTTCTGCTGTTTGCCCAATAGGATTGTGATAGTCCTCTTTCCAGTTTAGGCCAGAGCTCATTGTTAGTAAGTTTTTTATTGTAATTTTAGAATTATGATCATTACAAAAATCAGGTATAAAATCGCAAGCGCTCTGGTCAAGTGATTTAATTTTCCCCTCTTTAATAGCGACACCAATTAAAGTTGCGACCCAGCTTTTTGCCATAGAAAATGAATTAGACATGGTGTCTGCAGAATAACCGTGCCAATAGTTTTCATGTTTTATGCTGTCATTTTGAATTACTAGAAAAGCCACTGTTTCTAACTCTTTATTTGTTGTGTTAATGAATTCGGGTAAAATAGATTTATTATAATCATTTGAAACCAGCCACTCTTGGTGTTCTCCAGATTTAATCGTGTCTGCAGAAAAGTATACAAAATCATCAATATATGAAGAAACATACCCTCTTAAATAGGTGATGTTAACACCATGATAAAGCCACTCTTTTCCAGAAAAAAAAATAATCAGATTAACACTGATAAAGAGAGTAAAAAAATATTTAATTATCTTTTTCAAGCTATATTAGTTCCATTTTGAATAAATCCACCAAGTGTTTTTTTAGTGTTTTTTTCACCTCTTCTATATCTATTTTTCTTCCTTTTTCTTTTTCTAACGATGTGGTTTTTTTGTCTGGAATTCCGCAAGGGACAATATTCCCAAAATAAGACAAATCAGAATTTATATTAAAAGCAAAACCATGCATGGTAACCCATCGACTACTTTTAACACCAAAAGCACATATTTTTCTTGCTTTTTTTGTGCCAACATCAAACCAAACTCCAGTCTCCCCTTTAGATCTTTCTCCATTCAGCCCAAATTCTCTTAAGGTAAGAATAACAGCTTCTTCAAGAGTTCTTAGGTATTTGTGAATATCGGTAAAAAAATTTTCTAAATCTAAAATTGGATAGCCTACAATTTGCCCAGGACCATGATAAGTGATGTCTCCCCCCCTGTTTATTTCATAAAAAACAGCACCTCTATCCTTTAAGTATTCTTCATTTACTAAAAGGTTTTTTTCATTCCCATTTTTCCCTAATGTATAGACATGAGGGTGTTCACAAAAGAGCAAGTAATTACTAGTTTTGTCTAGTTTTTGCTCTTTTCTATTTGCGGATTTGATTGCTAAAATTTCAGAAAAAAGTTCTTCCTGATAATCCCAACATTTTTTGTAATCAATTAGCCCTAAATCTTTAAACGTTACTTTTTTATTCATTACAATTTAGCTAATTCCCCTTTCAAAAAATTAATCACATCAATTTCAATTGCGTCTACACTATTCATTTTTGATAAATACCAACTTACCCAATCACCAAGATTTATATGGAAAAGGGAATTTTCAATTAAAGAGTCTCCCTTGCTCCAAATTTCAGTTATATTTTCAGTGAACTTAGAAATTACTTTTTTGTTGATATCAATACGGATTTGATTACGTTCATAGTCCGATTTATTACGGAAATAAACAACTGCTAAATCATTAACATTGGTACGCCAGCCCAATAATTCATTATGGTTCATTTCAGGAACAACATGATGCCAACACAACATTTTACTATTTTCATTTAGTTGTTGACGAAAGCGAATTGCCACCCCCTCAAAGCCATTTGCAACATAAATAACAGGCGTTTGTTTGTATAATTTTTTAGCCAAACTCATTGCTTGCTTTTGGATACTACTTTTTTCTGTGTCAAGTAATTTTATAGAATTAATAAAATCAGATTTAAAAGAATCATCAATAATTCCGTAATGGTGTAGTATAAAAAACAATTCAGTAAAAGCGTACCCAAACATAGCTCTTGGAGGATGATTGCCTGGAATTATTATTTTGTTGTATTTCTTTTCTTCAGCAATTGTTTTCAATTTTCCGCCTGAAGTAATTACAGCAATCTCTGCCTTTTTTGTTTGGCACTTTGCCAAAGCATAAAGGGTTTCTTCTGTGTTTCCTGAGTAAGAGTTTGCAATAACAAGGGTGTGCTCATTTACAAAATTTGGAATACTATAATCTTTAGTCGCTGTAATTGGTATGTTTGCTTTTGTAGACACAATATTGTTTACAATTGTTCCGCCAATGCCACTTCCGCCTAAACCACAGATAAGAACATTTTTAAATTCTTTTGTGTTTTCAGTCAGCTGTGTACTGTTTGCAATTTCAATTGCTTCTCTTATATGACTAGTAAAGTCATTAATATAATCTTTCATTTTCATCAATAAATAATTTAATTAGGAGTTTTAATAAATCCATGTTAAAAGAACTCGAAAGTACGAAATAATTAGGAAAATAGAATTCCTATATTTGTAAAAAAATTAAGAATGAAAAGATCGTTTTCAGAACAAGAAATAGTTAGAAGAGAGTCCCTGCAGCAATTAATAGACATTGGGATTGACCCTTACCCGGCAGCATTGTTTGAAATTAACAACACCTCACGCCAAATTAAGGAAAGCTATTTGGAAGGAGAAATGTTAGAGTGCGTTATTGCAGGAAGGATAATGAGCAAAAGAATTATGGGGAAAGCTTCTTTTGCAGAGATTCAAGATAAGGACGGAAGGATTCAGCTTTATGTTAACAGAGATGAAGTTTGTCCTGAAGAGGATAAAAAAATGTACAACATAGTGTTTAAAAAACTATTAGACATTGGAGATATTGTAGGCGTAAAAGGAGAGGTTTTTGCAACTAAAGTTGGTGAGATTTCTGTAAAAGTTAAAGAAATAAAACTACTTACAAAATCATTACAGCCTCTCCCATTGCCAAAACAAGATTCTGAAGGACAGGTGCACGATTCTTTTACTGATCCAGAAAAAAGATACAGGCAGCGATATGTAGATTTGATAGTAAATCCACATGTAAAAGAGACTTTTATCAAAAGAACTGAACTTGTTAATTCTATGCGTTCATATTTAAACAAAAAAGGCTATTTAGAAGTTGAAACTCCAATATTACAACCTATTTACGGAGGGGCTGCTGCAAGACCTTTTAAAACACATCACAACACCTTAGATATGGAATTATATCTTAGAATTGCCAATGAACTTTATTTGAAAAGGCTTGTTGTAGGTGGTTTTGATGGGGTATATGAGTTTTCCAAGGATTTTAGGAACGAAGGGATGAGTAGATTTCATAATCCTGAATTTACTCAAATGGAACTATATGTTGCTTATAAAGATTATGCTTGGATGATGGATCTTGTAGAAGAAATGGTTGAAAAAGCGGTCTTGGACCTACATGGGGAAACAGAAGTATTAGTTGGGGAAAATAAAATTAACTTTAAAAGGCCCTGGAAAAGATACACCATGTATGAGGCTATTTTGCATTTTACAGGAGTTGATATTTCTAACATGGACGAAGAAGCTTTATTGGAATCAGCTAATAAATTAGGAGTTGAGGTTGATAAAAGCGCAGGAAAAGGCAAGCTGATTGACGAAATTTTCAGCTCAAAGTGTGAACACCATTTAATTCAACCAACATTTATTACAGATTATCCGATAGAAATGTCCCCGCTTGCGAAGAAACACAGAAAAAAAGAAGGGCTAGCTGAGCGTTTTGAGGGGTTTTGTAATAGCAAAGAAATATGCAACGCTTTTTCAGAATTAAACGACCCTATTGATCAAAGAGCTCGATTTGAGGAGCAATTAGAATTAGTTAAAAAAGGGGACGATGAAGCTATGATTTTAGACGAAGATTTTTTGACAGCAATTGAATATGGAATGCCTCCCACAGCAGGATTAGGAATAGGAATTGATAGGCTGGCCATGATTATGACTAACTCAAGCTCTATACAAGAAGTCTTATTTTTTCCTCAAATGAAAAACAAGCAACACTAAGTCGTATAAACTAATTACAATAAAACAAAAAAGATGTATAAATCTCAAGAGTTGTTACAAAAAAACGAAATCAACGGTAAAGAGTTAGAATATTTACTTTTAGAAAGAAAAAATGAAAGGGTAGACTTTTTACTTTTAGACGTAAGAGAAAAATATGAGTACAATGAAAAAAGAATAGCTGGAGTAGACTATTTAGTTCCGTTATCTGATTTTTTTAATAAGATTAGTGAAATAGAAGAGTTTAAATCAAAACCGATAATTGTTAAATGTAAGCTTGGGGGCAGGTCTGCTCAAGCACAACAACACATGATGTCTATGGGATTTGAAAAGGTTGTTAATCTTGCCGGAGGAATAACTCATTACGAAGGAGAGACAATTTAATCTTTTTGTTTCTTAATAGATACAAATTTTTGCGCAGATTAATTTACAAGCGGTATAAAATAAGACGCGGAGAGCAACAGAAAAAAATTAATCGATTTTTCTTAAAAATAGATCGGTTTTACTTTTGCCAATTAATTGAACTAGATCAGACTTTTTAGCGCTACTAGCTTTTTTAATTGAGCCAAAATGTGAAATTAATAAGTTTGATGTTTTTGAGCCAATCCCTTTAATATTATCTAACGAACTAACTAATGAATCCTTGGTTCTTTTTTTTCTGTGGTGGTTAATTGCAAATCTGTGCGCTTCATTTCTTAATCGTTGGATAAGTTTTAGGCCTTGCGAGCGCTTGTTTAAATATAGGGGGGTGCTATCATTTGAAAAATAGATTGTTTCAAGCTTTTTTGCAATACCAATAATTGAAATTTTGTTTACTAGATTTAATTTTTTTAGACTTTTAATTGCAGAGCTTAACTGACCCCTCCCCCCATCTACAATTATTAGCTGGGGAAGTGTTTTTCTTTCAACCAAGGCTCTTTTATACCTTCTATATATTACTTCCTCCATAGACTTATAATCATCCGCCCCCGTAACAGTTTTGATGTTGAATATCCTATATTCCTTTTTACATGGCTTTCCGTTTTTAAAAACAACACAAGCAGCCACGGGATTTGTTCCGTTGAGATTTGAATTGTCAAAACATTCAATATGTAAAGGTGTTAATTTTAAATTTAAGTCATCTTTCAGTTTGTATATAGCCGTTGATTTTTCTTTTTGTTCACTTGAAAAAATTTCATGTTTCTTTTTTTCAAGACGCATATATTTTGAATTTCTAATTGATAGGTCAAGCAATTTTTTCTTGTCCCCAATTATAGGTAAAACAACTTTTACGCCAGCCCAAACTGATTTTATGTTATGCGAACACAAAATAGTTTTTGAGGTACTATTAAATCTTTGTCGCAATATTGACACAACGAAATGTAAAATATCTTCGTCTTTTTCTTCTAGTTTTTTTTTGACCTCAACAGTATGAGATACGACAACTGCTCCGTTTTGAATTTTTAAGTAATTTACAAAAGCAAATTTTTTTTCAGAACAAATAGCAAAAACATCAATGTTTTTTATCTTAGAACTGACCACGGTAGATTTAGCTTGGTAATTATCTAAAAGGGTTATTTTTTCTTTTGTTTTTTGAGCATTTTCAAAATCTAGATTGTCAGAAAAAGCCATCATTTTTTTTTCAAGATGATTAATAACAGGCCTTAAGCCACCTCTTAATATTTTTCTAATTTTGACAATAGTTTGTTGATATTTTTCTTTATCGTTAACGCTCAAGCGTCTATTTACATACGAGTCTGGGGTAAGACCCGAGTCATAAAACAACTCTGAAAAGAAATCCAAAAGAAGATTAATTATGTAAGTAGACTGATATGGTCCATAGTACTCCGATCCATCATTTACAATGTTTCGAGTTTGAAAAATTCTTGGGACCTTCTCCTTTTTTATGCATATCCAAGGATATGTTTTGTCATCTTTCAACAAAATGTTATATCTGGGTTGGTGTTTTTTGATTAGGTTATTTTCAAGCAATAGGGCGTCAATTTCTGTTTCAACTATAATACAGTTTATGTCAACCGTTTTACGGATAAGATTTTTTGTTTTTAAATTTTTATGATTTTTTGTGAAGTATGAAGAAACTCGTTTTTTAAGACTTTTGGCCTTTCCAATATATATAATCTCTTTTTTATTGTTATAAAAATGATAAACTCCAGGCTTTTTAGGCAGTGTTTTTACAATTGATTTTAAATAAGTGCTGACAGTCATTATTTTTTAATAACGAGAGTGTTATAATTTGTAAATATAGTACTTTTGTAAGACAATGAGACTCGCAATTATAGGAGCTACAGGAATGGTTGGAAGGGAAATTTTAAACGTCCTTTCTGAGCGTAATTTCTGCATAAAAGAACTTACTCTTGTTGCTTCTGAAAAATCTTGTGGAAAAACAATTTTTTTTGAAGGAAAGAATTATAAGGTTATTTCTTTGCCAGAGTTATTGTCTAGAGATATAGATTTGGCTCTTTTTTCAGCGGGAGCAGAAATTTCTAAAACGTGGGCGCCAAGATTGGCAGAAAAAAAGGTTAAAGTAATAGATAACTCTTCTTTTTGGAGAATGTGTTCTAAGCATAAGCTGATAGTTCCAGAGATTAATGGAAAAGAGCTGACAAAGAAGGATATGATAATTTCAAACCCGAATTGTTCAACGATTCAATTGGTGATGGTTCTTGCGCCGCTACATAATAAGTTTGGTATAAAGAGGGTTGTTTTGTCTACTTATCAGGCTGTTAGTGGCACGGGTAAAAATGCAGTTGAACAACTGATAAACGAGCAAAAAAACATTAAAGGCAGTAAGGTTTATCCATATCAAATTTATCATAACGTTTTACCGCAGTGCGACGTTTTTGAAGAAAACGGATATACAAAGGAAGAAATGAAGCTTACTAATGAAACCAAGAAAATTTTAGATGAAAAGATAGATGTTGTTGCTACAGCTGTAAGAGTGCCAGTTTTACGGGGTCACTCTGAGAGCATAAACATAATGTTTGAAAATGATTTTGATTTGCAGAAGATAAAGTTTATTTTAAACCAAACAAAAGGAGTAATTGTTATGGACGATCCATCAGCAAACAGGTACCCAACACCAATTCATACATATAAAAAAGATGAGGTTTTTGTAGGAAGAATTAGAAAAGATCTGACGCATAACAAAGCATTAAATTTGTGGGTTGTTGCTGATAATTTAAGAAAGGGCGCGGCGACAAACACCGTACAAATTGCAGAATACTTAGTGAAAAACAATTTAGTTTAGATGGTAATAAGTCATAAGTATAAGTTTTTATTTGTAGGGCTGCCATTTTCAGCATCTTCTGCAATTTCAAAAGAATTGTATTTGCAGTATGGAGGAAAACCTTTTTTAAGAAAACACTCCTTACATCATGAGTTTATAAAGACTGCGTCAAAAAAAGAAAAAGATTATTTTGTATTTGCTGTTTTAAGAAACCCCATGGAAATAGCAGTGAGCATGTATGAGAAAATGAAAGCAAATGAAAAAGGTAATTTCACCAACCCTAAACTTTTTTTTGAAAATGGGGGGCATATCACAAAAAAACAAAGAGAGGCCTATCGTTATATACATGTTAATCAAGCAACATTTCAACAATATTTTGATAAGTTTTTCAATAGGCCATATGACAATTTGGCTAGCTTAACCGTTGCGAAATGTGATTATGTGATTAGGTATGAAAATATTGCGGAGGATTATTTATGGGTGATGAAAAAAGTAGGAGTTAAAAACCCAAGGCCTCTGCCTGTTGCTAATAAAACCACAGGCAAAAAAGACGACTTGTTGCAGTACTATACAGATGAAATAAAAGAAAAGGCAATCTTTGTTTTTGCGCCTTTTTTAGAAAAGCACAATTATTCTTTTCCTAAATCATGGAAAAACACATCTCCATCTTTTAAAAGTCGAATACAGTTTTATGTTTTAGGAGTATTAAGAGAACTATATTATAAACACTTTAAATCATTTCCAAAAAACAACTCAATAGAGGGCTCTATCTATGGCGAAATGCAAAAAAAAGAAAGTAAGAAAAACTAACGAAAATCAGCTTGATAAAAAAGCAGGATGAGTATAATTCCTATAGAAATTCCTGCATCAGCAATATTAAAAACAGGTCTGAAGAAGATAAAGTTCTCACCACCAAAAAAGGGCAACCAATTAGGAAAATGAGTGTTTATTAAAGGAAAGTAAAACATGTCCACAACCTTCCCTTGTAAAAAAGGAGCATAACCCCCAGCCTCAGGTAAAAAACTGGCTATATTATTATAACTATCATTAAAAATTACACCATAAAAGACACTATCAATAATATTACCAATTGCGCCGCCCATTATTAAACCAACTGAAATCAATGCGCCTGTTCTAAAGCTAGTGGACATCATGTTTCTTAAATAATATATTGCTAAGCCCACCACAATTATTCTGAAAAGAGTTAGTAATATTTTGCCTGTAAGCCCTCCAAACTCTATACCAAAGGCCATTCCGTTGTTTTCAGTAAAATGAATAATAAACCAATCAAAAACCTGAAATTCCTGACCCAACACCATATTGGTTTTAATCCAGAATTTTAAGAATTGATCTGCTACGAGCACAATAAGAGCAGTAAAAAATATTTTTTTCAAAACTCTTATTGCGAATTTTTAGCCTCAATACTTAACGTTGCATGAGGAACAAGTCGAAGACGCTCTTTTGAAATCAATTTGCCAGTTTCTCGGCAAAACCCATAGGTTTTGTTTTCGATTCTGATTAAAGCATTTTGAAGACTTCTAATAAACTTTGCTTGTCGTTCGGCGAGCTTAACATTTTCTTCTTTTGAAAGCGTGCTTGACCCTTCTTCAAAAGCCTTAAAAGAGGCAGAGGTGTCTTCAGTTCCATTATCAGAGTCATTAGATGTTGCAGCTCTGAGAATTGCTAAATCTTCCTGTGCGCTTTCTATTTTAGAAAGAATTATTTCTTTAAATTCGTTTAGTTCATCTGTGGAATATGCTGTTTTGGTTGGCATAGATTTATTGTTTTACTAAAGAAACATTTATTGTGATGTTATCAATCAGTTTAATCTCTGTTGAATTGCTAACAATATTTTCTTCATAGTTAAGTTTTTCTGCTAAAGTTTCCTCACAAATATAAGCGAAATTATTTTTAATTGCTGATGAAATTAAATCATTTTTTTTAATAAAAATTTTAACTTTATCAGTTACAGACAGGCCGGCGTCTTTTCTAAGGCTTTGAATTCTGTTTACAAGCTCTCTAGCTACCCCCTCTTGTTTTAATTCTTTTGACAAGACAATATCTAACGCAACTGTCACCCCTTCATCAGAGGCGATGCTAAATCCTGGAATTTCGGCTAAGCTAATCTCTACATCATTTATTTCTATCTTAATTTTATCATTAATAATATAATATTTTTTTTCTTCTAGTTGTTTAATGTCAGATAATGAGAAGTGTGAAATTTTAGAAGCAATAATGCCCATGTCTTTTCCAAATTTAGGACCAAGGGTTTTAAAATTAGGCTTTATTTGTTTTTTTAGTATGCCTGAATCTTCACTTAAGAACTTAATAGTTTTAACATTTAATTCCTGCTTTATAATTTCAGCCATGCTTTCAATATCATTTTTTGTTTTATTATCAAGTATGGGGATCATGATTTTTTGTAGAGGCTGTCTTACTCGGATCTTTTCTTTTTTACGCAAGGAAAGAGCAAGAGATGTTATTTTTTGTGCTAAATTCATCCTTCTTTCAAGACTAGTATTAACAATTGAAGAGTTGTAAGTTGGAAAATTAGCTAAATGAACTGATGAAGCATTAGATATTTTAGTAATACTATTTAAATCTGTGAACAATTTATCCATAAAGAATGGCGCAATTGGAGCAGCAATTATTGAAATGCTTTCAAGGCATTCATATAGAGTCTGGTATGCAGCAATTTTATCAGCGGTATATTCTCCTTTCCAAAAACGCCTTCTATTTAGTCTTACATACCAATTGCTAAGTTTATTAATCACAAAATTTTGTATTAAACGAGCCGCAGAAGTAGGCTCATAATCGTCATACTTTTCTTCAACTATGTTTATTAAAGAATTCATTTCTGAAAGAATCCAGCGATCCATTTCATTTCTTTTTTGAGGAGGAACAGTTTCCTCGCAATAATGAAAATTATCGATATTTGCATATAGAGCAAAGAAAGAATATACGTTAAATAGTGTTCCAAAGAATTTTCTTTGAACTTCTAAAATCCCTCCTTCATCAAATTTTAAATTATCCCAAGGTTGCGCATTGGAAACCATATACCATCTAGTAGCATCAGCGCCATAGGTGTTAATAATACTAAAAGGATCTACAGTATTGCCTAGTCTTTTTGACATTTTTCCGCCATTTTTATCTAGCACTAATCCATTAGAAATCACATTTTTATATGCAACAGAATCAAACAGCATAGTTGATATAGCGTGTAAAGTAAAGAACCAGCCGCGTGTTTGATCTACCCCTTCGGCAATAAAATTAGCAGGAAAATTGTGTGTAAAGAGCTCCTTGTTTTCAAAAGGATAATGTAATTGAGCATATGGCATAGCACCAGAATCAAACCAAACGTCTATTAAATCTAGCTCTCTTTTCATTGGCCTACCATCTTTGGAAACCAAAATAATTTGATCGACATACGGCCTGTGTAGATCAAAAGAAGAATAATTTTCTTCAGACAGACTGTTTGTATTAAACTTTGCAAGCGGGTTAGACTCCATTAACCCTGCTTTAATTGATTTTTCAATTTCCGATTTTAGCTGTTTAATTGAGCTGATACAAATTTCAAAATCGTTGTTTTCTGTTCTCCATATTGGTATAGGGATTCCCCAAAATCTAGAACGAGACAAATTCCAATCTACTAAATTTTCTAACCACTTACTGAACCTTCCTTCTCCTGTGTTTTTTGGCTTCCAATTGATATCTTTATTAAGCTCTATCATTTTTTGCTTGTATTCTGTAGTTTTTACAAACCAACTGTCCATAGGATAATATAAAATAGGTTTATCTGTTCTCCAGCAATGAGGGTATGAATGCTCATATTTTTCTGATTGAAAACAAAGATTTTTTTCTTTTAGTTTTATCGCAATTTGGATGTCTGCTGATAATTTTGGCCTGTCTTTTTCATTGCTGTAAAATTCATTTTTAACATACATCCCTGCAAAATCAACAAC
>CEVN01056024.1_pt1 | contig 44448 bp, 37 predicted proteins | sample 427041 | NCBI WGS metagenome assembly CEVN01 (sample SAMEA2623463, study PRJEB7988) | marine metagenome | biome: marine biome (ENVO:00000447); feature: surface water layer (ENVO:00002042); material: "saline water (ENVO:00002010), including plankton (ENVO:xxxxxxxx)" | depth 5 m
TTATATATGGCCATTAAAGATAAAATAAATATCAATAAGGGTAAACTCCCTTATCGTGGAAGAGGTCTGGAAAACTCCATTGATATAAATTCATGTTCAATTGAAGAACAAAGAAGATTTGGTTTAGAAAGATTAGCTGCAGCTTTTAGAATATTTTCACGAAGAGGTTTTGATCTTGGAGTGGCTGGACATATTTCATTTAGAGATCCAGAGTTCAAAGATCATTTTTGGATAAATCCACTTGGATATCATTTTGCTCAAATGAAAGTTAGTGATCTTGTATTAATGAGTCAAAGTGGTGAGTTAGTTTATGGAGATGTTAGAGCTGGAGATGCAGCCTTTTGTATTCACTCAGAGATCTATAAAGCTAGAGAAAATATTAACTCAATCGCTCATGCTCATCCTATGTATGGAAAAACATTCTCAACTTTAGGAAAAACTCTTGATCCTATATCTCAAGATTCTTGTGCGTTTTATGAAAGAACTGCTATTTTTGCAGATTATGATGGAGTAGCTAATGGTCCAGATGAAGGAATTAATATTGCTAAAGCATTGAGTGATAAAGATTTTGTGATTCTTCAGAACCATGGCATTTTAACTACAGGAACAATGGTCGATACAACCATTTGGTATTTCTTAAATATGGAAGATGCTTGTAAATCTCAATTACTAGCAGAAGCAGTAGGCAAACCAATAGTAATTCCACATGATACTGCTTGCGCTACAAGAGATTATGTAGCAAATGATCTTTCAGCTTATGTAAGTTTTCAACCAACAGTAGATGTATTGTGGGAAGAAGAGCCTGACTTTCTTGATTAAGTTATTACAGCTTGCACTTCTAAGTATTCATCAATACCGAAAAGCCCATGTTCTCGCCCATTACCTGACATTTTGAAACCACCAAAAGGTGCAGGGTAGTCTCCACGAGAAATACGATTAAGGATAACTTGTCCTGTTCTAATTCTTTTTGCTAATGCTTGTCCTTTAACTTCATCAGAGCATGAAATCATGCTTGAGAGACCATATGCAGAATCATTTGCAATTTCAATTGCTTGATCGATATCAGAATAAGGAATCAAACAGATTACAGGACCAAATATTTCTTCTTGAGCAATAGTCATTTTATTGTCGACATTTGTAAAAACAGTCGGCTTAACGAAAAATCCTTTATCTAAACCATCTGGTCTTCCTGTCCCGCCACATGCTAATGTAGCACCCTCATCAACACCTTTCTGAATAAGATCTTGCACTTTCTTATATTGTGTCTCGTTTGAAATTGGGCCTAGATATATTCCCTCATCCAATGGATCTCCAGTTGACATTGAATTTGCTGTTTCAACTGCATACTTAGTTGCCTCATCAATCATGTCTTCAGGCAATAACATTCTTGTAGGTGATGAACAAGATTGGCCTGTATTAAGAAAACATTGTTTAATTCCCATAGTAACTGCTTGCTCTAAATCAACATCATCAAGAATTATATTAGGAGATTTGCCACCTAATTCTAATGAAACTCTTTTAATATTATCGGCTGCACTTTTTTGGATATCTATTCCTGCTCTAGTAGAGCCTGTAAATGAAATCATTTCTAAATTTGGATGGCTGCTCATAGCACGGCCTACAGTAGTGCCTAAACCATGAACTAAGTTGAACATGCCTTTAGGCATACTTGTTTTATCTACTACTTCAGCAAAGATTTGTGCAGCGCCTGGGGTAATTTCACTGGGCTTTAAAACAAATGAGGTTCCTGCAGCTATTGCCGAAGCAACTTTCGTGCACATTTGATTAAGTGGCCAATTCCATGGAGTAATCATTCCAACTGGACCAATTGGTATTTTATTTATAGTTATGTTTCCATGAACTTCCTTGAAATTGAACCTATCAATAACACTTAGTGTATTTTTGAAATGAATTACACCGCTACCATACTGGCCTCGACGTGCCATTTTGATAGGTGAGCCCATCTCTTCAGAAATAATTTGTGCAAAATCTTCACGTCTCTCCTCCATTCCTTCAATTATTTCTTCCAGTATTTTTTTCTTTTGATCAAGTGTAAGTGCTTCAGCTTTAGAGAAAGCATTATTTGCAGATTGTATTGCATTATCAACATCTTTAATTGAACCAGAGATAACTTGGCCTACAACTTTTTCCGTTGCAGGATTTACTATGTCTATTTTTTCAGAACCATCTGGTTCTACAAACTTTCCATTAATGTAAAACTTATTGATATCCATATCTTTATTTTAACTTTTGATTGATGAGAAAACATCAATTGCTTTTTTTCTTGAAGATTTTAAATCTACTAAAGGCTTTGGATAATTAAATCTTTCTGGGTTTGATGGCATATGTATTTCATCATTCTTGCAGTCTGATAGTTCTGGTATCCATTTTCTAATGTACTCTCCTTTTGTATCAAACCTAATTGATTGAGTCTCTGGATTCATTATTCTGAAATATGGTGCAGCATCAGTGCCAGTGGAAGCACTCCACTGCCATCCACCATTATTTGATGCAATATCTCCATCAATTAAATGCTCCATAAAAAATTTTTCTCCCTCCTGCCAATTTATTAACAAATTTTTACTTAAAAACATGGCAACAATCATTCTCACTCTATTATGCATCCATCCCGTTGCAAGCATTTCTCTAATTCCTGCATCAACTATTGGAATTCCCGTTTTTCCTTCTTTCCACTTTTGAAGTGATAAGTTGTCTTCATTCCAAGGAATATTTTTTGTGTAATCAATGAAGGGAAGACCTTTTGATACTTTAGGGAAATTAAAAATTATATGCCTATAAAATTCTCGCCAAAGAATTTCGGAAACCCAATGAGCTATACCCTTATCTCCATCATCAAGTTTGTCATTATTAAATTCTTTAGCTTTTATCAAACACCACTTGGCAGACACTACTCCAGAATTTAAATATGGAGAAAGTTTCGAAGTAGAATTAAGTGCTGGAAAATTTCTCTCTTCTTTATAGCCAGTTCCTTTATTTTTTAAGAATTCTTCTATATTTTTTTTAATAAAATCTTCGCCTGGAGGCCACAAATCATCACTAGGGTTAGAAAATTCATTAAGAAATTTTTCAAGATTAGTATTTTCTATAGAAGATTCTTTAACATCTTTTGGTTCAGGTATTAATTCTAAATCTGAATCTTTTAATTCAGAAAACCATTTTTTCTTAAAGGGGCTATAAACTGAAAAATTACCTCCTGCTTTAGTTTTTAGTGAACCAGGAATATGTATTACTTGATCATGATAAGAAAAAACACCTATACCTTTGCTTTTGAAATATTCATTTATTTCTTCATCGCGTTTTAACTCATTTATTGGATACTCAATATTGAAATAAAGATTGCTTACATTATTTTTATCACAAAATGTCCATAGCTTTTCTTTGATATCTTTAAAAGTATCAACTTCGATTATGACTAAAGGTATATTCTTTTGATTAAGTTTTATCTGAAGTGCCTGTAAGTTTCGCATCCAGAAACTGATTTTAATGGGCGCATCAAAGTGAGCAGCCCACTGTTTTCTATTAACAACATAGATAGCAATTACTTCATCAGAACTTATACATGAATTATGTAATGCAGGATTATCTAAAGTTCTTAAATCATTTCTGAACCAACAAACTGATTTCATACCAATTCAAATATTCTTTGCTTTAAGCTCTCTCTTTCTGATAAAACAAAATCTTTTACTATATCCTGATATTTTTGATCAGATAATTGGAGTTGATTTAATTTAAGAACTCTTAATAATCCTCTTTTTTTAAAACTATCTATAACATCGTGATGGTGCTCTCTTTTTATAGGTCCTCTTAATTCAATAACATTAACAAAATAGCCTCTCGTGATTATTTCTACAATCATGCTTGTGCTATCAGCTGTAACAAATATATGGCTATGAGCATCAATAGCTTCCTGAAGACGACCAAATGGGGTGTCTTCAAGATCTAAAAAATTATGATTTTTTCCTGAATTTTCTTTTAAGTTTTTCCAGGCAAATTTGGGTGTTCTTCTAGAATTAACAAAAGTTGTATTAATATTTTTAAATTCAAACGCTAGCCTATACCAGTCTTTCTCTCCATAATCATAGCCACTCCCATCTCCACCTATTAATACTAGGCTTCTATTATCTAATTCTCTTTTTTCTTCATAAGGGTCAAATTTAGTGGGCGGCAAGTGCGTTGAAATCACTTTATAAACATTACTAATATCATTTTTGGTAGAAACGATGCCATCAAATTTTTTCATTAGTCTAAATTTTGGTGTTCCAATATAGATAATCTTTGCAGATGCAGCTTTAGCCAATAAGTAAGCTGGGACAGCAGTTCTTGAACCAGAGCAAATTACTAAATCAAATTTGTGATCTACAACGCTAGGATTCAATAATCTTAAAACAAATAAATATAAATTTTCTCTAAAAAAAGTTAGAGTTCTTTCCAAAAAACCTGGGAGAGATATCAAATCTTTTCCAAGGATAAAAATATCTTTATCGTTAGGATATTTTTGTAAAATATTTCTTAGGCCAAGACACTGACTTAAATGTCCAGCTTTTTTATCTGCAACTATGGCAATTTTCATAATTTACCATTTGAGAATTTAACCGCATATCTTTCATCATCAATTGAAGTAAAATCTACACTTCCTCCAGCCTCATTTACCAGACAAATGCCGGCAGCAAAATCCCAAAGATATACTCCCTTTTCGGCATAATAGTCACATTTTCCGGCAGCGACATAAGCACATGAAAGAGCAGCACTACCAAACATTCTAATTTTCTTCCAATTCTTTAATCCATCTAAAAAATCATATTGGGATTCTAATGTTTCTGAAGCTGGGAAACCTGTTGTCAAGGATGCTTTAGATTTCTCACTTATGTTAGAGACACTGACTTTTAAATCATTTAAATAGCATCCATAACCTTCTGCTGCAGAGTACAGCTCTTTATTATTAAAATTATAGATAACACCTACTTTAGATTCATTTTTGTCAAGTAAAGCTATAGAAACACAACATTGATCAAGGCCACGAAAATAATTTGCAGTCCCATCGATAGGATCGACAACCCACCTTAATGAAGTATTTGATTTATCATCTCCAAACTCCTCACCTAAAATAGAAATATTTGTGAATTTTAGTTTTTCTCTTATAAGATTTTCAGTGTCTCGATCAAGTTGCAATTTTATATCTCTGCCTGCTTCAGAAAAAATTTCCTTTTTAGTTAATTTATTTTCAACAAGAAAATTACCTGCTTCTATTGCCACTTTTTTTGCTGTTTTTAAATAATCTTTATAAATCATTAATATTTTTCTTTATGGATTCAATTGAATCATTACACATGTCAAATAGTGATTTCTTTGCACTCCACCCTAATATTTTATTTGATTTAGAAGGATCAGAATAGCAGATATCAACATCGCCTAATCTTCTATCTTTTACCTCAGTATTTATATCTTTATTTGAAGCATTTTTAAATGCTTTTAATAATTCAAGGACTGTTATTCCTTTTCCAGTACCAAGATTGAACACATCATAATTAGAAATATTTTTTAAGTAAGATAGAGCTAAAAAATGCCCTTCAATTAGATCTGAAATATGAAGATAATCTCTTTCTCCTGTTCCATCCCTAGTATCATAATCATTGCCAAATATAGAAAAAACATTATCGATATCTAAAAATACTCTTAATAACTTAGGCAAAATATTTCCAAAACTTGTCATTGGGTTTTCAAATATCAACAAATCTTCATGAGCACCAAGAGGATTAAAATATCTCAAAGAAATAGCTTTTAAATCAGAATTTAAAGAACTTTCATTTATTAACTCCTCTGCTGCTGCTTTAGTTTTTGCATATACTGAAACCGGTTTAATCTCAGCTTGTTCTGTAATTGGCTGAATATGTGATTGGCCATATATGGAAGCTGATGATGAAAAAATTAATTCATTTATTTCATTTTGTTTCATTGAGTGCAATAAATTCCTTGTACCTTCAAGATTGTTCTCCCAATATAATTTTGGGTATTTTTCAGATTCAGGGATACTTTTTAGTGCAGCAAAATGAATAACCTGAGATATACTTTCTTGTTCAATTGTTTTATTGAGATCGTCGGCATTTTTTAGATCTAATTCGTAAAAAGTAAAACTATCTGGAAATATTTCTTTTATCTTTTTAATTGTTTCAGGCTTAGAATTGCTAAAATTATCACATCCAACAACCCTATAACCCTTTTTTAATGCTTCATAAGTAAAAGTTCCACCAATAAAGCCTGCTGCTCCAGTTATAAAAAGACTCATAATCTATCTTCTGAAGAAAAATCTTTAGGTATTGAAATAATATAAAGTCCCAAATAAAACAAAATAAATATCAAACTTAAAACTTGAAGTATAAAAGTCTCTTTAGCAAAAAAATTTGCTGCTAAGAGAAATGGAAAATACAGGATGAAAATTAAAAATGTTACTAAAGCATGTTTGATATTCTCTGACTTAATACTCATTTTACTAACTCTTCTGTAAATAAGATGATGAAGATGTCTATCGTCTGGATCTAGAAATGACAATTTAGCTATAAAACGTCTAATAACTGAGGCTAAAACATCTGTAACAGGATAAATAAGCATTAATAAAACATACCATGGCGAAAACTCATTTACTTGATAAAGTTTAATTAAACCTACAGATACCGCCATACCAAGAAAATATGCTCCACCATCTCCAAGAAAAATTCTGCCAAAAGGAAAATTTAATATGAATATGCCAAGCACGGAAAAAAATAAAGCAACAAAGAATAAAGTATTAGATGGATCTATATATACTGAAGGGAAAATTAGTACAGATACACATATTGAAAGACAAAAAAGTAACACTAGTCCATTAATGCCATCAATCATATTAAACGCATTAACCATTCCGGCAAGAGCAAAACATATAAATAGAATAGAAAACCATTTAAAAGAAAAAAGTTCATCTATTAAAGGTATTTCAATTGAATAAGCCTCTATATTGAGAAAGAAATACATCAAATATGCTGAAGGAAAAACTATTAACAATCTTATTGCTGGTTGAATATTTACCTGAAAATCATCAATAATGCCCAATATAAATACTGGTAAGGAGCAAAATAATAAAGTTTGAGTAAAGTCATATTCAGGAACTTCTGAAAATATTGAAATTATTAACAAAGAGGCAAATATTCCTACTCCACCAAATCTTGAGATAGACTTTTTATGAAGAGTTTGAGGTCCCTTTCTTAAATTAGAAAATCCAAATTTGACAGTTATCTTATCAAGAAAAATTAAGAGAATTCCAATCAGAAAAGATATTGGCAATATATCAGTCATTAAAATTATCCAAACTTTCTTTTAAGAAAACCATAAATCTTCCTGCATCAGCTCCATTGATTACTCTGTGATCATAAGACATCGCTATTGGCATGATTTCTAGTTCTTCAGCAAGGACTAACCTTTTGAATGTTTTTGACATAGAAATTATCGCCACATCGGGTGGATTTATTATTGGAGTGAAGCCTAATCCTCCTAGTTTGCCTAAACTTGAAACAGAAAATGTTCTGCTTGCAAGGTCTGTATTTAATAATTTTTTGTTTCTTGATTTTTCTGCTAATTCCTTAATTTTCAATGAAATTTCTTCTAGTGATAACTTATCTGCATTTTGAATTACCGGAACAACTAATCCATCTTCAGTATCTACTGCTATACCGACATTTATGTATTCCTTTATAACTAAGCGATCATCTTCTATTAAAGATGAATTAAAAATAGGGAACTCTTTAAGAGCAGCAGATAAAGCTTTAACCATAAATGCTAAAGGATTCACATTAATTTTTTTTCTAACTCTATTAATGTTTGACATATTGATCTCATCAAAATGAGTCACATGCGGAATAGAATTCCATGCTGCTTGAACATTTCTAGCACCCAAAATTCTAATCTTTGACATTTTTTGAACAGAATAATTTCCTTCTTCAGAAAAATCTGATTCTTTATAAGCTTTTAAATCTGGTGAGGTCTGTTTAGTAGAGTGTATATGATTTTTTAGATCGTCTTTAGTTATTCTCTTATTCTTTCCAGTCCCTTGAATTTGTGTGAGATCAATATCTAATTCTCTTGCATACTTCCTAACTGCTGGACCAGCATTTATACCAGTAATTGGCATATTGTCTCTTTTAATGGATTCCTCTAATCTGGTTGATTCTTTTGGTTTTGGTTTTTCTGTTTCTTTTTTTATTTTTTCAGGAGCTTTTGCTTCAATTTTTGCAAAAAGCTGTCCCTCATTAACGCTATCACCTTCTTTAATTAGAATTTCAATTATTTTGCCATCATAATCTGAAGGCACTTCCATTGCTGCTTTCTCTGATTCTAATACTATTAGAGGGTCATTTAATTTAACAATATCACCTGATTTGACATTAATTTCTATAATCTCAGTAGATTCAGCTTCACCTAGATTAGGAATCTTTAATTCAATTACATTTAGTTTTTCCATGGTGCCTCTTTATTTAAAACCATATCAAAATCTTTAATAAATTTTTCTGCTTCTTTCTTTTTTCCTTGAAGCAATAAACCATTTAACACTATATGATCTTTACTTATTTCAAAAAAGTCTCTTAATTCTTCCCTTGTATCACTTCTGCCAAAACCATCGGTACCTAAGATCACATAATCTCCTTTAACCCATTCTCTTATTTGATTTGGATATGCTCTTTGATATTCAGAAACTGCAATTGTTGGTATTTCATCATTAAAGCAGTTTTGAACATAAGATTTATTTGATGTTGAATTTAACCTATTTAATCTTTCTGTTTCTATACCTTCCCTATATAGTTCATTAAAACTAGTGATTGACCAGATTTCAGTATTAATTTCATATTTCTTAAGCTCTTTCTCAGCCTCCAATGCAAAATTTAGAGTTACCCCTGAAGCTAAGATTCTAAGATCTGCTTTTTTATTTTCTTTATATTTATATGCTCCTTTTAGGATATCCTCATTTTTTAATTGTTTTGGTTTTTCGGGATGAGAATAATTTTCATTCATTACGGTGATGTAATAGTATCTATCATTACCTTCTTCATACATATCTTTTATACCTTCTTGTATTATTGCTGCCAATTCATAGGAATAACATGGGTCATATGATCTACAATTAGGTATTGTTGATGCAAGAATGTGGCTATGTCCATCTTGATGTTGTAAGCCTTCACCATTTAATGTTGTTCTGCCTGAAGTTGCTCCAAGTAAAAAACCTTTTGCTCTAGAATCTCCTGCAGCCCATGCCAAATCATGAATACGCTGAAAACCAAACATTGAATAAAAAATATAAAAAGGAATCATAGGCAGGTTATTATTTGAATAAGAAGTTGCTAGAGCTAGCCATGCTGAGAATGCGCCTGCTTCATTAATTCCCTCTTCAAGCATTATTCCAGATTCGCTCTCTCTGTAGAACATTACTTTGTCTGCATCTTCAGGTTCATATTTTTGGCCTTCAGAAGAGTAAATACCAAATTGTCTAAATAAAGCATCCATGCCAAAAGTTCTAGCTTCATCTGGTACAATTGGCACCACTCTTGATCCTATTGAAGGATCCCTCAAGAGTTTAGTAAGAAGTCTAACAAAAACCATTGTAGTGGATTGTTCTCTGTCTAATTTTTTATCAAAATCTGTAAAAGATTCTTTTTTAGGTATTAGCTTTTCATCAGAAACTTTTCTCAAAGGCAAGAAACCTCCTAATTCCTCCCTTCTAGAAAGTAAATAATCTTTAATCTTTTTATCTTGGTTCAAGTTAAGAAATTTTGGGTTATCTAAAGTATTCTTTTTTACAGGTAAATTAAACTTATCGATGAAATCCTCTAAATTCTCTTTGGTGAGTTTCTTTACTTGGTGAGCTGTATTGTCTGCTTGTCTTGAACCAATACCATAGCCCTTGATTGTAAAAGCAAGAATTACTGTTGGCTTTTCTTTTTCTTCATATGCTAAGCGGTAAGCATTATAAATTTTAGTTGGGTCATGCCCTCCTCTATTTAACTCTTCAACTTCTTTATCACTCATTGAATCTATCATCTTAAGGACTTCTGTATCTTTCCCAAAAAAATTCTCTCTGGTATATTTACCTCCCTTTGCTTTATAGTTTTGATATTCTCCATCAACTGTTTCATTCATAATTTTTTGCAGCAAACCATCTTTATCATTATTTATGAGCTCATCCCATTTTCGACCCCAAATTAAATGCACAACATTCCAACCTGCTCCACTAAACTGTTTTGAAAGCTCAGTAATGATTTTTGAATTACCTCTAACTGGTCCATCTAGTCTTTGCAAATTGCAATTAACTACAAACACGAGATTATTAAGTTTTTCTCTTCCAGCTAAACTTATAGACCCCATTGATTCTGGTTCATCCATTTCTCCATCACCACAAAAAACCCAAACTTTTCTATTTTCAACATAATCAATAAGACTTCGTTTCTCTAAATATCTCATTACATGAGCCTGAAAAATACCAAATATTGGTCCCAGACCCATTGAAACTGTAGGAAATTGCCAATAATCAGGCATTAGCCATGGATGAGGATACGAAGACAGTCCTTCACCTTTTATTTCTTGCCTGAAATTATCAAGTTGTTTTGCTGATATTCGATCTTCTAGAAAAGATCTTGCATATATTCCTGGAGAAGAATGACCTTGGAAGTAGATTAAATCTCCTAATGATTTATCAGAGCCTCGAAAAAAATGATTAAATCCTACTTCATACAAAGTTGCAGCTGAAGAGTATGTTGATATATGACCTCCAAGATCAGAATCTTTGTTTGCATTTAATACGGTTAAAAGACTGTTCCACCTAATAAAATGTCTTATTTTTTCTTCATACTCTAAATTGCCGGGATAAGGATGCTCTTCATCAGAATGTACAGTATTTTTAAAAGGCGGATTATTTAATTCAGAAATTTCAATGCCTTTTAGTCGAGCCTCTGTATACAAAGATCTTAATAATTCTTCTGTGTATTCTTTGCCATCTGAAATAAGGACATTTTCAAGTGCCTCAAGCCATTCTTGGAATTCTTTTTCAAAATCAGGGTTTTGCATTTTAAATGCATTTTACAATAGTTTTATATCTATTAATTATCCTTTAGATACGAATATGTAACTTAATAGTATTATTTTTTGTACATAAATTTGTTTGCATTTAATAAAACCTACTGTAATATAAGCATATAAGGGGATTTGAGCTTTGAAGATACTAAAAATAATACTAACGTTACTTTTAATACCGGCATATGCTATTGCTGATGAAGATGCTGTAAAAGCAAAAGAAGAAAAAACAGAAGTTAAAGAAGAAAAAACAGATGACAATTCTGAAAAGGTTGAAGATTCTTCAGGTGGCCTTAATGCTAGTGATATTGCTAGTTTATTAGCTCTAACCTTTGGTGCAGCAATGTCTGCAGATGAGTCAGATGGTGGATCATCAGAACAAACAGGACCATTTACTCCTCCACCGGACCCAACACCAGCACCTACACCGGCACCTACACCGGCACCAACACCAGCACCTACACCGGCGCCAACACCTGATCCAGGTACAGGTACTGGTACAGATACAGGCACAGGTACGGGTACAGGTACTTAATTTTTATACTTTCTAAGATAGTGGTAGAGATTATCTTTTCTGATTAATTTTGCGCCTGGATCTTTAGTTAAAGGTCTCCATTTAAAATTGAACCAATCTCCAGAGATAGGAATCTTAAAATATACACCCTTGTCAAAACTACCCTCCCCAAATTGTTCTGCAGTAACATCAGTATTAGTAAAAAAGGCTCCCATTACTACTCCATTATTAAATTTTCTAGATACATCAAAGGTATAGCCCTTATCACCAGCTAAATATTCTCCATAGGATAAGTGAAGTGAGAAAGGTAAAGATATAAAAGAATTATCTTTGCCATTTTCATAATAGAAATTTACATGTCCAGTTGTGTTTGAATAATCTAATAGGTCGAAGGCTAAATCATAATCTCTCTTGTATACTTTAAATACTTCAAAACCGATTGCAAAAGGAAGATTATCTTTATTCCATAAATATTCCATACCATAACCACTGAACATTTCTTCAAATATTCCAGCAGATATTTGTATGTGATTATTCTTTGAAAAGGTATGAAAAAAATCTAATTGAGACCTGCCAATAATAAGTCTATCTTGAAAGTTATTTAAGTAATCTTTAACATCTGATCTAACTTGATTGGGATATGTATCTACAGGAGGTATATATAAATCATCAAAATTTTGCCATAGGGCATATTTTAAATTTGTGCTCCAATACAATTTTTTCTTAAAATCATATTGTGTATTTAACTCAGCCATAAAAGCTACTTTTAAAAAATCTTCTCTTCCCGCAAGAAAAGGTCTTAGAACAAAATTAGGAGAATAAAAAAAGCTTGATTCTTTTTGCTTTGAATAAAGAGTTTCAGTCTTATTTTTATCTAAGCCCATGAGAATATTTGAGTTTATTTCTTTAGCCTTTAGCCCTTTAACTTCATAACTCACTACAATCTCTTCATAATCTATACCTGAATCATTAATAGATTTTTCTATATTTGCATTAAGATCATCTAAACTTGAATAAGAGTTATATTCATAAAGATCTAAAATCAATAAATCTTCAGATTTGCTAATTTTCTGGACTTCAATCTCATTAAAATCTAGAAGAGATCTTAATCTTCCATACGGAGTTATTTCATAAGGTTCATTATTTTTATAGGGCTTTGAAATATGTTTTGATGAATTGCCTTTCCAAGCGAATTTTAAGCCTAAATAATCGCCTCTTTCAAAATTAATGGAGGCAACTATATTCTTTAGATTTATGTACTCTAGGCTAAAACTATAATCTGAGCTTCTTTCAGGAAAACCTAATTCTAATGGAATATTGGTTGAATCATGCTCTATCTTAATCAGCCAATCGTCATCATATAAATAACTAATACCTCCAAAGATTCCAACTGTTTGTCCTGAAAAATAATCTTTCCACCTAAATTTTCCTCCCTGCCTATCTTCTATATCACATCCAAAAGTTAAACATCTTTCATAAAATGAATCATTTATTTCTCCCAGAGGATTATCATAACTAAATTTACCGCCATTCATTCTGCCCCAACCAATACCAAGATGCATATCAAGATTACTAATGCCATAACTTCCAACTATGTATTCTGATGAATAGATTCCAGTACCAGCAAGATCATTAAAGCCTATTGCTATGGCTGGTAAATTGTCTTCAGATTTCAAGCGAAACTTTGCGTTAAAACCTTTATCTTTAAAGTCTTGATTAAAGCCAGAACCATAGGCTCTTCCCTTTACGCTTGTATAATATATAGATGCTTCAAACCAATCATATGGCATAGCAGTTAAAGTAATTTTTCTATCTGGATCACCTCTATATAGAGTCAATGCAGAAGAAGATTCTTCATAAAATCTAGCTGTAGGTGTATTTATTAGCCCTATAACCCCATGATTATTTGGATTGTTATATTTAATGGAATCAGAAAATAAGGAATAACTTACTAGCAGAAAAAAGAATGCTAATTTAATTTTGTATTGCATTTAAAGAAGCAGCAGAGAATGCGATATCAGATATTATTTTTGTTGCTGCCGTAAGAGTAGGCAGAAGATCAAGTTTATCCAGGTTTCTTGGTACAACAATTGTATCACCAGGCTCAATTTCTTTTTTTCCAGAAGCAAAAACATTACTTCCCATTACTTCAGATTGGCCATTTGCTTTAATTACAAATACTGCTCTCTTATCTGCAAAATCTGAAAAACCTCCTGATGCTTCAATATAATCAGAATATTCCATATCTTCATTGAAAATAAATGACGTTGAATTCAAGACTTCACCTTGGACAGTTACTGTAGATGAATTTGCTGGAACTAATATTGAGTCTCCATTCATTAGCACAAATTTTTTAGAATTTTTTGAGTCTGCAAAAAATTCACCAGCTATTCTTCCTTTAGGTTCTGTTTTTTCAGCTAATTCTAAAATAGCTGTTATATCATTTTCATTTCCTTGTGCAGAGTCTTGAATTAAGGCATTAGTAAGAATTGCTTTAGATTCATTGATTGCTTTTATTTGTTTTTCTTTGACTTCTTCTCTGAAAACTGCAATGCCTTCCTGAAATGCACTTTCTCTAAGGCCTCCTGCTAGAACATATAGATCTTCTAGAGTTGTAAAACTAGAAACTGTATACCTTCCTGGGTTGAGGACCTCTCCTTTAATTACAACTTCTATTAGATTCTGTTTGATTGGAGGTATTGAGATAGTAACTAAGTTATCTGAAGAGATTATATTTTCATAAGCATTTGTAAAACTTTCAGAAGCAGTAATAATCGAAATTTTATCAAATGCGATTTCTTCTGAGATCCCAAAATAATGATAAATTTGTCTTGGCGATAATTTGCCCTTTACAGGTAATTTTAAATTTTTATTTGGTATTAACAGCTGAATTAAGTGAGAACTTATGAGTGGATCATTCTCATACATATCCTTGTAGTACGGATTTTTAATAAATATATCTGGTATTACTTTTATATCATTTAAAGTGTAACTATTAATATTAGGCTCATCTTCTTTTGGAGTAGACCATTCTAAAACATCATCATTATTTAATACATCTACAATATAGTCTCTATCATAAAAAAAGAGTCTTGAATTTTTTGTTAACTTAAAATCTATATAACTACTTGGATCAGAAAGAGAAAAAGCTTTTTTTACTCTAGTTAAACCAGAGTTTAACTCTTGTTCATAAACTGCATAAAATGGATATATATCATTTGAAAATCTCAATTGCTCTAACAATTCTTTGAAATTACCATTTTCTGAAAAAGAATAGTATCCCGTTGTAACTCCAGATCCTGTAACAAATATATCTCTATCATTTATGAATACTCCACTTCCAATAAAAAATTCAATCAGAGAGTTATTGCCTACTCTATCTGACGGCTCAACTTTAGAGGTGTAGACTTTACTTTTGCTTCTCATTGTTGAATTCATATTTTCTACCATTCCATCAACACTCACTCCCAAGGCAAAATTTAGTAAATCTTGATAAGAATCATCATTCTTATATTCATAAATCATTTGTCTATGAACACCACCTGAAATTTTTACAAAGTTTGAAGTTGCTTTAACTCTTACCGTATCGCCATTTCTAAGATTTGAATCTGAAGATCTATCTCCAAATATTAAGAAATCATATAAATCATATTCTTCAATATTACCTTTTAAATCAATCACTTCTACAGATCTTATGCTCGCATTTTCTTTAAGTCCGGAGGCATATTTAATTGCCTCAGTTATTGAAATAAACGGATTAACTAGATAAGTTCCAGGATTTTTTACAGCGCCAATTACGGATATTTTTTTCAGAGATGGATTTTTTACATTCAGATAGCTCTTTGTGCCTACATATGAATTTGAAATTAAAGTTGAAATTTTTTCATTTGCTTCACTTAGACTTAGGTTTAATAAAGATATGTTTCCAATCTTTGGTATTAGTACAGTTCCTGAAAGATCAATTCTTAATTCAACAAGTTTATTTTCATTTCCAACAAGCAATAACTCTAGTTCGTCATTAAATGACAATATGTAATCAGACTGAAGAGGAATATCAAGTACTGGAGTCTGTGTTTTAGATTTAACATCAAAAAAACTAAACCCAAACCTATCATTTGCACTAACTTCTTTTTCATCAACATCATTTTCTTTCTCTAGGCTATCTTCTATTTCCACTTCCTTTGATTGTTGATTTATTTCAGAGATTTGATCTTTTAATTCTTCAGGATTAAGGTTTTGCAATATCGGTAATGGAATTTCTTCTTGAGAATATACAAGAAAAGCCATGAAAAGTACTAAAACTCGTTTTTTCATAAGAATTAATAATAATAAAATTAGTTAAATTAAACAAATTTAGACTCTTAGCTAATTAATTTTTTATTTTTTTAATCTCTGAAACAATATCTGATGATCTATCCAAGAATTTGAGTAAATTTTCATTATTTACGTCGCCATAGTAGGCCTTTGCCCTAGTTCCAATTGCTATAGTTTTGATCCCAAATTTTAATCCCTCCAATATAGCAGTAGAAACAATTGCTAAATGTACACTTGCATTAAGAAATAAAGTATAAAGAGGTAAGTCAGTAGAATGCTCCACTTCAAAATTTTTATTAGATAAAGAGGATAATTTAATAAGCACCTCATCCCTTTCGTCTTGTGTTGTAGAAGGATGAAAACGAATTAGAAAAAAAACATTATTATCTGACTCTTGAATAGTTTTAAGGATTACATCTGGGATGTAATAGGCCCAGCAAAGTGTAACGACAACGAACTTCTTTTTTAGATATTTCTTAAAGATCTTTTTAAATCTATCATTGAAAAAATTAATTATTTTATGGTTATTTTTAAATATATATTCTGTTCCGTTACCAATTAATTCTGCATCTATTTTAGATTTAGCTTCAGACCACAGCGATAGATTATCTAAATCATTTTTCTCCCAAACCATATATTTATTTGGAGTCGTATTATATCCAGATGTAGGAAAATTTCTGTAATTGTAGGCAGGATGATATTTTCCTTGCACTCCATGCTGGATATCAACTACCTCTAAGCCTTTTCTTTTTGCGGCAACAGTTAAGCCTGCAGCAATATATCCTAAATAGTGTGTAAGAATGACTTTTTTAGGATTAGCATGATCCAATATTCTTTCAAATCTTTTTGATAGCTCTTTTATAAAACCACTTTCCCATACTATGTCTGAAATTTTTGGAAAATCCTTAACATTAAAATTCTTAGAATAGAAATCTCTAATTAGATTATATTTTTCAATAAATTTGTTATTTGGTTTTACTGCAGAAAGCCTTGAACATAAGAAGCTTTTGGCTATTAAAACAGAAAGATTAAATTCATCACTCATACCCTTCTTAGGTTTTAAAAAGTTTTGATTCGATCTAAGTAAATAAAAATCTTTTTGATGTAATGTTTTCTGATGTATATATGGATCTATAAATAAATCTAACCATTTACCTTTAAATTGCAATCTCTTTGAATACTCATCAGATAAAAACAGGAAATCTCTAGATTCTGGGAAATTTTGTTTTTTACTTTGATTAAATGATTGACTTAGAAGACTAAACAGAAAATTGCCTGATAAAAAAAGTTTAATTTTTTTGAATATTCTTGATTGTAAGTTTGAAAGTTTTTCGACCCTATTATCAACTTTATCAAAACACTTAATTACAATTTGATACTTCACCGTTGGCCACATATCTATACCATTGCATTTAAAATCTTTTAAATTATTTGATTTTTCAAAACTATGGAACTTCTGAATAATTTTTTCATATTCATTATTCATTTTTACTACCCTCTAAGAATTGAATTATTTTACTTTCTACCCTTCTGCTTGAATTTCCATCGACTTGGTAAATGAGGGGCTTTAAAGATTTTTCGACTAAATCATTATCTGGAAATTTTATTTGATTTTTAAAGGAATCTAGCAATTCAAAAAGGCTATTCTTTGAAATTATTCTATTCGATATATTTGCATTATTGTCGAAATAGTTAAAAGATCCAATTTTTTCTAAATCGGTTAAATCTGGCTCAATGATTGGCTTGCCATATAAAAGAGCTTCCAATAATGTTGTTGAAGAATAGCCTGCGATTATATCTGATTCTTCTATAACTTCTATTGAGGTTTTTTTACTTTCCACCTTTATATTGTTAAAAGAATTTTTATATCCTAAATTCTTTAGATATTTAGATATTTGATTTAATTCACTTGCAGAAGTTTTTGTTTTAATAATTAATTCAATATCTTTATTCAGTGAAGCATAATCAAAAAACCATTTTTGAAATTCATAGAGGCGCTTCTCATATTCTTCTAAATTTTCAGATGAATCTACTAAATATTTACTTTTATTTTTCTCAGAAAAGAAAAATAATGCTATTTTTTTTAGACTTTTTCTTTTTGAGACTTTCTTTTCAGACTTTAGGATTAAATCGAACCTAGGAATTCCAACAATTTCTAAATTATTCTTTTTTATTCCTGGAATTTTTGCATCAGAAAGCATAGAGGCTATGTATTCGTTGTATACAAATATCATCGATGCGAATGATTTCTTTGTTCCGTAAAGCCTTTCCTTTGATAGATGAAATCTATCCGGCGGAATCATTCCTTCTTTATAGATTACAAATATAGGAATATTTATTGCTTTAGCCGCAATAAATAATTCTTGATGGCTTTTATAAACAAAATTACCTGCTAGAATGCAATCAAAATTTAATTTATCCAATAAAATCTTAAAAACTCTTTCCATCTTTTTTCTTAGTTTTGCTCTTTCAGGAGAATTAGCCATTAGTGGCCAATAGTTTGCATCATTTAATTTTTTATGGAATGAAACATATTTTTCTACATACCGATCAAGAAAAAATTTAGGCAATAAAAGATAATCAAGTTTGTTTCCCTCTGATATTAAGCCTTTTACATCTTCATTAAATACTGGCTTACCTAAAACTAAAACTTTTCTTCTATTATTCTTGCTGATTCTTTTTACTAAAATTACTAAAAAATTTGCTGAAAGATCGACAAGACCTAACTTGAGACTAAGATAATGAAGTAATGAAAATAACTTAAACATCAATTTTTTCAGATTCTACATAATCAAATGCCAATAAACCATCTGCATATGAATATGTATGTGTGCCTTTTATGTTCTTAAAAAAATTAGGGTGGATGGAAACAATCTCTTCTTCAAAATATTGATTTTCAGAAATATTATTAATTTTTGATATTCCCATAGATTCTCCATAGATATCAAAGCCAGCACTTTGATGAACGCGATATTTATTTTTTAAATCTTTAATGAAGCCTCCGTTTCTTCCTTTTCTAGAATCAAATATTACAGGATTTTTAGAATGTGATTTCCAATTATCTGAATCGAATGAATCTGAATAAAAAATATGTAATTCTGAACCCTCATGCCCTAAAGAAGAACTATCTATATTGGTCATCAGCCACCATCTATCATTATCTTTAAAAATAATTGAGTCCATAGCACTTACACCTTTCATTATGATTTTATGTAAACTCCATTTATCAGGAAATCTATTACATTTATAAATTCTTATTTCTTTAGATTGATGTGATTCAGGACACATATATATTTGATTATTAACTTCAAAAATATATGGATATGAGAGATGAAAATCTTCTTTCAATACCACTCCCAAATTTTTGTACCCAGACTTATTAATCTCAATTGCGGATATGGAACCTTTTTTTTCTTTGTAGCAATAATCTTCAACAAAACATACCGATCTTCCATCATGATTAAATATAAATGGATCAGCATAAAATCTATTTGGAGGGTTTTTTATTTTTATAGATTTTTTTAAGTCTGCATTCTTCCAATCTTGAGTAAATTGATATGCTACTTTCCATCTTAAACCTCTCTTAAATAAAATATTTATAATTTTTTTTACGCTCCTGAAAACAGTCTTAATTAGATAATGTGCTTGAATTCTAAAATTTGGCGTCTTATAAATCTCTTTTTTGTAAACCTTTTTTGGATAAAAATTTGGTAATAAATCGTTCTTACTAATACTTTCTAACAGTTTAGGTAGAAAAACATTTGCCTTATTGTTCAATTTATATAGATTAAGTGCATACATAAAAGATGTTGCAATTGAACCTTTGAATAAAACATCTCCGCCATCAAGCTCCTCTGTTAACCTTTGTATTATGAATCCAGTAGAAGGCTCCTCATTATAAACTTCCCAAAAACCTGGAGGGCCACCTCGATAAGAATCATTATCTCCATGATGAAATGAAATAACGCCAAACCTACATAAATTTAAAATATCACCTCTTAAAATTCCACTGCCACCTCGTACCAAAATATCAAGATTTTGATCCTTTATTAGTTTCAAATCTTGAGCTGAGTAAGTATAAACAAAACCTGATTTTGATATATTGGGGGTTACACATATATGGTTGAAAGAGCTGACATTAAAATTATTGGAAATATCACTATTTTTAATTCTGGTGAAAATTCTTAAAAGTTGATTCTCAATGATTAGAATCAATTTAAAAAAAATATCTTGCATAAATCTTTTTAGCCCCCTAGTTCTTACATATGCAAAAGATCTTTTGAGTAATGATTTTTGTGTCCTGAATGTTTTTTGTACGATAAATGTTTCAATTGAAAAATTTTTTGATTCAATGCTCGCCTTTAATAAATATTTAACCATCTCAGAATGTTCATTGTCATCCACGATTAAGCCTACTTTCAATTTATTCATATTTTTATTTCTTGATTTTAAGATGTAAGTCCCTTATTTTCTCAGCTCTCTTTCTCCATGAAAACTTATTAACTAAGTCGCTATATGCTTCTTTGGATATTTTTTCTCTTAAATTATTGTCGTTTTTTACTTTTTTTATTGCGTTTATCCATTCTTCCTCTTTTTCCGGATCACATAATAGGCAATTCCTATTATCTTCAAGTACTTCATTCAAAACCTCTATTCTAGAACATATTATTGGCTTGCCAGTTGCCATATACTCAAATATTTTTAAGGGGGACATCCACTTCTCGGTTGTAGTATCTCCAGACTCAAGATGAATTTTTTTTTGGTATGGAGCAACCAATACATCCATGTTTGAATTAAATTTGAATATTTTTGATGGTTCTAAAAAACCATGAATTTTAATATTATTTATCCCCATTTTTTTTACTTTTTGTTTATAAAAATTGATATCGTTTTCATTCCCTCCAACAATATTCATTTCTAGCCAGGAGCAAGATTTTGCTATTGAAATTAGAAGATCTATACCCCTCCCCTTGTAAAGATGTCCTGTATAACCAACTTTGAATTTATCATTTAAGCGATAATCTATTTTTAGGCTTTTATCTATTTTTTCAGGGGTATCTGCGCCATCGGGTAGTACGTGAATCATTTCATTTGAAAATCCTATGTCATGAAATATTTTCTTAAGAGGTTTACTGATGACTATCAATCCCCTAAACCTTGGGCAAAATCTTAATATATTTAAAAGATATTTCTGAATCCTGCTATTTTTATGAGGTAATTGATGCAATTCAATGTATGTATCAAAAAATATTGAACATAAAAAACCAGAAAGGATAAATCTAGACACTACAATTCTTGGTCTTTTATATAATGCAATAAAAAAAGATTTGAAAGCATAAATATAAGAAGCAAATACAGATTTATATTTTTCTAAAGCATAGATTTTAAATTTTTTCTCAGTCCCATAGAATTTAAAAATTTTTTCTTCATCATTCTTAGATTCATCTTCAATGTTGTTCTGGCATATTAATGAAACTTCAAAATTAATCTTAGAAAATGCCGAACATATTTTTACTACATGTATACTATTTGCCTGTCTTGAAGGCACCAAAGCATTTGATAAATACAATAATTTCATAATTATTAAGCTAGTAACTCATTAATATCTAAAAAAATGATTTTTTGACATCTCTTATCTTCATGTATTGTGTCAATACTTACAGCAGTAGCATCTTCTTTCCATCTCGGATGCAAATCACATCTATCTGGTCCAGAAAATTTTAGTGGTGATTTCCATTTACCTAACTGCTGTGAGCTTAGATCAAGCATTTTAATAGACAAGAGGTGCTGAAACCCATTTGAATCAGGTGTGGTATCAATAATCACTTGATTGCTAAGAGAGTTATACATAGGATGTCCGTCAAATTTTGATTTTAGGTTCAGATCTTCTCTGGTTCCATTTTCCAAATTATAAATTGAATATTTCCAATTTAAATTTTGATCTCTGTTTGAAGTAAATATTCTATCGTTATCAATCCAACAAAAATGTGAAGTTAATCTTTGGCTCTCTATATTGAATATTTTACTTTTATTGCTTAAATCCATTCCCTGGAAAATAATCTCTCTGGAATTTGGTTCCTCATTAATGAGGAACCAGACAATTTTTTTCCCATTAGGAGAGAAGGACAAATGATTTAGATAAGTTTTTTGAGTAGCTTTCTTTTTTGCTACTTCTGATAATTCAATATAAGAAGCAAGAAGCAATAATGAGTCTTTTTCTCTATCAATAATCCATATTCCATCATTTTTTATATCTATTTTTTGATTGCTTTCAATATTTTCTATCCCATAACCCGGACGCATCCTAGCTAATTGAAAAAAATTACATGAAAGTGCAAATTTACAATCTTCACTCATGCAATAAAATGGAAAATCAAATTCTTTTACTAAATCTTTAGAAGCAATGTCTATAGAAACATTTTTTGCAATGCCATTCTCAATAGTATTAAAACTTATAGTTTTATTATCTTTTAAATAGTCCCATTGAAGCATGGCTCCTTGTTGTCTTGAATATGCATTAGATTTTGATACGACATTAAACTTACTTGGTATGCCTTCATTAATAAGAAAATAGCCAAGTTCAAGATTATTTTTAATTAGCCTATGTGAAAGTATTAAATTGCCATCTTTTTGAAAAGGGCTTCTATCATGATATCCAAAGAAAAATTCACTATTAATAGAATCAGTCAACAATACTTCTTCCTTCTTTATATTGGGGTTATATTGAGCTAAATATTTTGACGGAAGCTTACCATCTATATATCTTTCTACTTTAGATATGAAATTGTAAAGTAATTTCATTACAAGATTAATTCTTTATTTATCATCTATAGAAGATCCTCTAAGCGCATCGCCAAACTCAATATCAATAGAAGCTTTCTTTCCTATGATCTTATTAATTTCCCAAGGCCTAAAAGCATCATCAGGGCATGGTCTTAATACTTCAACCATATCTCTAGTAAAAATTTCTCCTTTTAAAATATTTCTAGAAGCTCTTAAACACCTTTGTTGAACGATTCGAGACTCAACTTCATTTTCTTCTACCTTTTTTATGCCGTCACCAAGAGCATAAAACGCTTCTTTTGCAAGAAAAACCATCTCTTTCCACTCTTTTGGATCTACTGCAAATTTATGATCAGGCCCTTCTCTTTTCTTATCATCAGTGAAATGTTTTTCAAAAACTCTTGCTCCTAATGGTATAGAAGCAATCACTGTAGCAGGATTCATACTATGATCTGATAGCCCTAAGACTATTCCAGGATAAAGGTCTGCAAATGTTTTCAAAACATTTAGGTTTGCATGTCTTGATTTGTCATGGTCTACAGTATAGTTAGTGTTACATTGCATAAGACATAATTTTTTATTAAAAGACAGGATAGTGTCAACAGCCCTTTTTACATCATCTAAGGATGCTGCTCCAGTCGCCAGAAGAACGGTTTTATCCTTTTTTGCAATATATTCTAAGATCTCAAGCCAATTTACATCTCCAGAACCAATCTTATATGCATCTAGATAGCTCTCAACATGATCTACTGAATCAAAATCATAAGGTGAAGTAAAATAAGTTATTTCTATTTCTCTACATTTTTCAACAATAGGAATTGTCCATTCTCTTGATAAGCTTGCATCAACATAAGTATCAAAAACTGATTTCTTCCAATTTGATTGATGGGTTGAATTACCTTCTAGATTTTCAAAGCCATACTTACTTACTATTTTATCAGCAATAAAGTTTTGAAACTTTACTGCGTCTGCTCCAGATTCCTTTGCAAGTTCTATTAATTTAAATGCTCTATCTAATGAACCGTCATGATTTGCACCTACATCAGCAATAAAATATGGTTCATCATTTATTGATATTCTTCTAGAATCAATGAATAACTCTTTTTCGTACATTTTCTAATTATGGCAGAAGATTTCATTTATTCCATTTTTTAAACTGAAGTCAATGTTAAATGTATCTGAAAATTTTGAGCTATTTAAGGTTGTTATTTTTGGTCTTATTATCCCATCATCTGGAGTTATAGATTTTGTTGGATTTACTTTAGAAGTAGATTCTGGAACAAAATCTTTTAACATCTGCAAAAATTTATACTTACTGATATGTTCTTTACACCCTAAGTGAAAAATTGTTTTACTTTCATTAGTCTTAATTATGCATTCAATGGCTTTACTTACTTGCAGCAGATGTAATGGATTGAATATAAAATCATTAAAACCTTGAATATCTTTATTATTGCTGAACATCGATAATGCCCAATCGACTAATGATAAGTCAGTGCTAAACTCTTTCTTTCCATATATATTTGTTCTGAGAACTAAGGAATCATTACCTGATGATAAAGTGGCCTTTTCTCCCAGAACCTTAGAATTTGCATAGCTATTCAATGGCTGAGTTTCATCTTCTTCAATGAAATTACCTTTCTTTCCGTCAAAAACTGAATCCGTAGATATGTAAATAAACTTTGAGTCTTTAAATACATCAATTAACTCTGAGTTTATTTCTCCATTTAAAAAATTTGCAATAGCATTATCCTTTTCACATAAGGCTAAAGATGTCATTCCAGAAGAATTTATAACAACATCAGGCTGAAAATTATCTTTAAGCAGCCTAAGTCTTTCTTTATATTCATTACTTAAAAAATCTATTTGAGTAAAATTTTCTTGTATGCCGTTACTTGGAATAGATTTTGATACTCCATGAACATCAAAATTTGATAAATTTGTAAAATATTGAAATAACTTGCTGCCAAGCATGCCGTTAGAGCCAAGAATAATAATTTTCATGCTAAATGAAAATTATTATCAATTAGAGTCTGAAATTTAAGCTCTGCAAATTGCCAATCTTCTTCTGTATCAATATCTTGAGCAAACCAAGGCTCAATGACTACACATCCATTGTTTTTTAAGAAAACTGATTTATGCTTCAAAAAACTTTTCGTGTCTAAGTAATAAAACATTCCAGTATCATGAAATGCATCTTCTAAATCTTGTGACCTTGTCCTTAAGTTCTCAGGCCAAATCATTTCATATGTGCCTGAAGAATTATTTAATCTTAACGACCTCTTTATTGGATAAGAATATTTTAAAACTGGGAAAAAAGAATCAAAGGATCCTTCTAAAAATAACTTTTCTGATCTAATTAGAAATTCTTTTGTAAGAAATGGTGCTGTCGCAAAAATACAACAAACATAATCAGTATTTGAAGCATTTAAATTTAATCTATTCATTACCTCAAACACAACATCTCCCAAAGTGCTTTTGTCATCTGATGTTTCCTTTGATCTTAGAAAAGGTACATCAGCTCCAAATTTTTTTGCCATATCAGATATTTCTTCATCGTCTGTTGACACTATTACCTTATCAAAAAGATTAGACTGTAATGCTGCATTTATTGAATATTTAATTATTGGGACGCCTTGAAAAAGCTTTATATTTTTATTTAATATTCTTCTGCTTCCAGATCGAGCAGGTATTATTGCAATCTTTTTTTTTGTAGGCATTCTAAGATGATTCAAGTTCGTTACTTATTAGATTTTTTAGTTCGCTTACACTAAGAAATTGATCATTAGTATCTGAACTATATGAAAAGGGTTCTTCAATTTTTTTAGCATTATGTTTTTTCATAAATTCATCAATGCTCCACTTTACTTTTGTAGGCAAAATAAAGAAGTATTTATCATTGTAATAAGTATTAAATGAATCTGAATGGCTAATCATTTCTTCATGTAATTTTTCTCCAGGTCTTATACCAACTATTTCTATTTTTGAATCTGGAGATATAGCTTTTGCTACATCTAATATTTTGTAAGAAGGTATTTTTGGAACTAATATTTCACCTCCCATAGAATTATTTAGAGCAAATAAAACCATATCTACTCCTTGTTCTAATGTGATATTAAATCTAGTCATTCGTTCATCTGTAATTGGAAGCATTTTTTTATCTTTTTCTTTTATAAAAAAAGGCATTACTGAACCATTGCTGCCCATAACATTTCCATACCTGACAACTGAAAATCTTTTATCGCTAGAGCCTTTAATATTATTTGCAGAAACAAAAAGCTTATCAGATACAAGTTTAGTAGCTCCATAAAGATTTATAGGCGAACATGCTTTATCAGTAGAAAGAGCAACAACGCTTTTTATAGACTCTTGTTCGAGTGAAGCTCTTACAACATTCTGTGCACCAATGACATTTGTTTTAATGCATTCATCAGGATTATATTCTGCGACAGGAACATGTTTCATTGCTGCAGCATGAATTACATAATCAATACCTTGAAAAGCTCTTAATAATCTTTCATAGTCTCTAACATCGCCTATAAAATAACGCATAGCTGGATATTCAGTATCAGGAAAAATTTTTCCCATTTGAAATTGTTTTTGCTCGTCTCTTGAAAAAATTACTAATCTTTTAACGTTTGGTGAAGATTCCAAGATTTTTTTAGTAAGGGCATTGCCTAAAGATCCTGTCCCTCCAGTTATTAATACTGACTTTCCATTAAGATTCATTGTGTTCGTATTCTAAAAAAAATTTCTAATATTATTTCTGTATTTTTTACTGCTAAGCAAACTATCATAACCTATTCTAGCTTTTTCCTCATAATCAAATTTAATGGAACTATGATCCATAATTTTTATAATGTGTTCACAATAAATTTCTGGTTTTTGCTTATCTACTAGAATTCCAGAATCAAAAGGAAGAAGTATATCTTTGTTGCCTGGTAAATTTGAAGCTAGCACAGCCTTGCCCATATACATTGCTTCTCTTAATACCCTAGGCACACCTTCTGCAGAGGAAGGATGAATAATTAAATCGCATTTCCACATATAATTTGCATAATCTTCTCTATACCCTAAAAAAAATACAACATCCTCTAACCCTTTTTCTCTTATAAGATTGATTAAGCTAAAATAATAATCATCAGAGAAATGCTGGCCAACGAAATATAGATTTATATTTCTTCCTAACTCCTTCATTAAGTATGCTATTTCGATACAGAGCTGCTGCATCTTCCTTTTTTGTACAGTTGCAACATAAACAATATTAAAACTATCTTTATTAAATGGAGTTTCAACTAAATTTTGTTTAATTAGTTCTTTCTCATTTACACTAGGTAATATTGCAAATGATTTAAGAGCAAGGTCTCTATATTCTTTTGCAAAATCTTCTTTTTGAGAATTTGATTGAAAAAGAATTTTATCTACAAATTCCAAATAAGATTTATATAAATCAGAGTTACTTTGTTCCTCATTAATAGAATGAATAAATTCTTTAATTGTGTCACTACTACCTGCATGATTTTGAATAACTTCTGCTTTGTTGTATTTGTTCCTTATCTCTCTGATATCATTTAAAGGTATGAAACTTGAAAGAAAGATTTTATCTGGTGATTTAAATGTTCTATTTTTTTGTTTCTTTTGGTATAAAAATATAAATCTTAACAAGAATTTATAAGGAGTTATAAATAATAAATTCTTGAGTCTTTGTAAAAAGCTCTTAGCCCCTAATCTAGTGATAAATGGATCTACTAATAATGAAACATCATTAAAATTTTCTTTAATTTTTTTTCTAAATATATAGATAGAACTTGGATAATTTACACCGCCAACACATACGCATACACGATGAGTTTTTGATAAAGATTTTATTATATCTAGTACTGTCCAATAGCCACCAGTTGATGGTGAAATTTGGTCTAAAATAATTAAGATTTTCTTCTTAGATTTAATCATCTAATTTAAAATCTAAATCATTAAATTTCTTTTTTATTTCTAGATCGATTGAACTTAGCTTTGCTGCAATCATCTTGCCTGCATTACCACTTCCAAATCTATGATCACTTTCATAACGACCATGTTCAATTTGTTTTTTAATTGAATTGAATATTTGATTATTGTCATAATCAACATCAAAAATATTTATGCCTCTTTCTCTACAATCTTGTCTTGAGCCTATATTGACTGCTGGAATACCTAAAAATGCGCCTTCTCTCAAAGCGCTAGATGAATTACCAATGAAACATGCAGCATTAGATATTAATCTTGCATAATCATGTATAGGAAAATTTATATAAAAATGAAGGGGAAAATCTAAACTTTCTTCTCTCAACATTCTTAATTCTTTAGATATTTCATCAGTACCTGCATCAACATTTGGCCAAAGCCATACGGTTTGCATTTTCATTTTCCTGATAGCTTCTATAGTCTCAATTATTTGATCCTTAGCAGATTTATATTCATTGGTAACAGAATGTTGTAAAACCACTAAATAAGGTTCCAAAAAATTAATACTATCGCCAATACCTTTAGTTGCATATTTTTGTTGAAAGTCTTCAGTCATCGATAAATCAATGTCACTTATCTCATCTATGGCTGGACAGCCATAGTTAAATACTTTATCTCTATCTTCGCCCATTTGAATTAATCTTTTTTTACTTAATTCAGTTGCTGGAAAATGGATATGAGCCAATTTAGTTATGGAATGTCTTACACTTTCATCAATTGATCCTGTTAGCTCACCTCCTTGTGTATGAGCTAAAGGTATATTCATATAACTAGAAGCTATAGCTGTTGCCATAGTTTCATATCTATCGGCGACTGTTACAACAATATCAGGTTTCAGCCTCTCAAACAAAGAAGATAATTCCATAATAGCCATGCCTGTAGATTTAACCATTGTTTCTAATGTACCTCCTTCAACAACCATATAAATTGATGCATTAACAGAAAAGCCATCCTTTTTGATTAGTTCTGAAACATTTCCATATTTTCTAAGAAGAGCAGATGCGCTAACTATAATTTGCAATTCTAGATCTTTTCTATTCTTTATTTCTTGTAGTAGAGACTTTGCTCTTCCATAATTTGCCCTGCTAGCTATAACTACAGCAATTTTTCTTTTATTATTTTCCATTTTTATTTAACAAATCATCCCAATGAAGATGGTTATTCTTCTTTATCTTTCTTTTAGCTACACTATTTAAAACTTCATCCCAATAATTTGCCTCTATTCCTATTAAAGGTTTTTTGGTAGTTAAATTCTTGGAAGACAATTTTTGTCCTTTACTAATGTCGCTCTTAGCCACAATGCTTTTCATAAATATTTTTCTCATATCTTTAATTTTTTTTGATGGTTTATCTTTGTTTACAGGATTAGATAAAGATTCATGTATCCACCTACTACCTTGGACTAGTTCGTTAAGATCATTGGGTTCTAAACTTGATTCTGCATCAGGCCCAAACATTTTTTTACTAAAAGTTAAGTGTACTTCTATTACTGATGCTCCCAGACTAATAGCAGCTAAACCTGAATAGATGTTACCACTATGATCAGAAAAACCAGTATTTAGTCCGAATCTTTTTTTAAATTCGCCTATTACATTTAACCCTAAGTTTTTTGATGAAACTGGATATTCACTCGTACATTGCATAACAGTTATTTTGTTTTTAATTGGATCAAGAATTTCTATAGCTTTCTTTATTTCGTCGTAATGAGATAAACCAGATGATAAAAATATTGGCTTACCTAATTTTGATATTTTTTTTAGCATAGGATAATTTGACACTTCTCCTGAAGCAATTTTCCAACCATCAACACCTATACGATTTAAGGCATCTACTGCTTTTATTGAAAAAGGTGAACATATAAAATCTAGGCCAACTTTTTTAGTATGAGATTTCAATTTGATCCAAGATTCTTCTGAAAATTCCATTCTTTTCCAATAATCAAATCTAGTCTTATCTTGTGTCTCCAAAGGAACTCTCCAAGGTTCATCTTTAGAACTTTCTTGGTCTGCCAAATGAAATTGAAATTTTACTGCTGAGGCACCAGCTTCATTTGCAGCATCAATTAAAGAATGTGCTATACCAAGACTTCCTTCATGAGCTTGTGCAATTTCAGCAATAATATATGGATAAGAGTTCTTTTTCATTTTCAAAATATAAATACAATCTAATTAAATCATATTCTAGTTTGCCTCACCATGAGGAAATTCATTTGTGTTAAATCTTGGTAAATGAAATCTATTTTTTATAAAATCAACATTCTCTATTTTCCTGCTTTCGACATTAAAGGCGTAATCAACTTTAAGCTCTTCAAGAATTTCTATTGTGTCATTATTAAAACTATGGAATCCGCCATGTGGATGGCAATAAGTTTTGTGTTCCAATTCTAAAAACGTAGATAAAAAATCAAATGATTCTTTAATTTCTCTCTTCTGATTTTCTTTTGTTAATTTACTCATCACAGGATGTGACAGGGTATGTGAGCCAATGATCATCCCCTTATTATTCATTTTTTTTAATTGCTTTTCTGATAAGTAATATTTAACAGCTGAATCATCTAAACTGTATTTTTTAATCAATATATCTAAAATCTCAGTCTTATAATCATCTGAAACGAAATAATTCAATATTCTTTTAAAATTGCTTATTCCATCATAGTTATTTTGCTTTGCATAAGTTTTTTCCTTGAAATCAACTTTATCAGCATATATAAGCTTCTCACTAGGTATAATCTCTAAGCAGCTCTTCAATAAATCATTGCCAGATACAAAGCCAGATAAAAGATGTATTCTATGGACATCAAGCATTTTGTTGTTCAAATAAGGCAAAACAGGGACATAAAAAATACCCCAAAGATCTCTATCCTTTAGTTCTTTGGAAACATAGTCATAATGGCAGGATAATGAATCATCAAAAGTTAGAATAATTTTTTTTTCATGATCATCATTTAGATTTCCAGATATTAATTGATCCCATTCATCTCTAGTAGCAAAAAGATAATTTTCACTAAAAAAATCTAATTGTTTTCTAAAGTTATCGAAATCTAAATATCTAAAATAAGGCAAATCTCTATTTGCTTTCTGAACGTAGTGATACATAACTGATAACATTATTTTTTATTATTTTTTATTAGATAATCCTCAATCATATCAGTCTTAAAGGCTTCATATAAATCTTTGCAAGCTTGCTGGTTAAAATCATTTCTCTTATATAGCTTCCCATCTTTATTTGAAAAAGTTGTAGATTTAATTGTTTCAAATGAACAAATAATCTCTGCACATTCTTCTGTCATATCTTTTATTAATCTTGTCCCTATCGAATGTGGCCCATCTCCCAGAAATATCTTCGCTCTAATTTGTTTAATGACAGAACCAGTGTCTATGCCCTCATCTATATGCATAAATGTAGCTCCAATAAAATCTAACTCTTTGTTAATCATAGGCCAAATATTCGTTCCAGAACCTCTATAAAAAGGGGATATTCCTAAATGTATATTTAAAAAACGTCCTTTAAAATGGTTTATCAGGTCTTCTTCAATTAATGAGCTTCCATAACAAACTATTAAATCTGGATCTATTTTTTTTATTTCATTAACGATTTCTTTTTTGTTGATATCACCTTTCTTTATGAATGAAGGATTAGATTTATCAGTTGCTAATTCTATATAATCCTTAAAAAAATCTGATTCGGCTTGCTCCCTAGCTTGCACATGTTTTATTTCAAGAAAGTCTGCATTAGGATTATCCTTTATTCTCTTTTTTAGGCTATTCTCTAATCCCTCACAAAAAGTTTTAATAACTTTAAATCTTTTATCAAGACTAATCTTGATTCTAAAATAATCATGTCTTGCCTCACTTCCGGTAAGTATTATTAATGATTTCATTGAGAGCCTTCATTCCCCATTAAGCTATTATTTAATTTTCTCATAATTTTTATCATAAAATCTGGATAAATAATAAAACTTCCAGTTAAGAAAATTATCACAAAAAGAAATGCACTAGATCCCAAAGAAATTACTATGCCAACATATGATTCAAAATTTAAAAGATTGCTGATATATGGATAAAAAATCTGTGCTAAATGTAAAGAGATAAAATAAAGAACAAAAATTAAATTGAGTCTTATACAACTTAAAAATACATAAAAACTTTTTGATTTAGATGTAATAATAAAAAACAGAGAGTTAGATGCTATTAGGCCAGCAAATAAATATATAGCTGCAATCTCATATATCCCGATATTGAAATAATTTGAAAAAATTAGAGCTAGAAAAATTATTATGCCAGATATAAAAATAAGCAACTTAGCCATTAAGTATCGAAGAATATCTAAAGTCTGCACTAAATAATTGAATATTGCCTGAATAAAATAAAAAGACGCAATAAATATCAAGCTTGATATTCCTGAAGAATAATCACTTAGAAAAACATCTATTATTACATAGTAAAATAATGCGAGAAGCCCTCCATAAATTCCAGAGAAAATTATATGACTATAAAATGTTTCATTTTTTAAAGTGTGCGTAATCAGATTATTTTTATTTTCTTCTGAATAAAGTTTTCTTGCTATCTCATTTCTATTAGCTAGAGCAAATAATGAACCAGTAGGTAATTTTTCCGATAGTCCAAGATTATTAATAGCATATGCAATAGCACCTAATTCTTTTGGAGCAAGGAGAGCGGCAGAAAATAATATTGGCGCTTTAGTTAGTGTGGTTTTCAGAAAATTACTGATCATAATAGGGAGGCCAGTTCCAATTAATTTAAAAATATCTTTTGATAATGTGAATCTTATAGCAGTGCCTCTATAAGACATAAATAAAATAAATGAACTGATTATTCGAGCTAATATAACTGATATTATGAGGCCATAAAGATTAAAGAAATATACAAGGATAAGACTCATAATAGATTCTATTACCGGTCTTATAGATACGAAAAGAGTCCAATCAGAAAGCCTATTTTCTCCCTTTAAAGAGTTATATAGGAATCCTTCAATATTTCCAGATAAAAATATTAATATTACAAAAATTGCAATATTTATATCCATCGTATCGAAAGGCAAAAAACTCCCTGAACTTAAAAGTAAAAAAATTAAAGAAATTACAAGCGATGAAATAAGTAAGAATGAAAATACTGCATCATATATATCTTTTCTTTGTCCTCTATGAGCACTTCCCTTAGATATAGGAACTTCTCTTGTTAAGCCGCTAAATATTCCTAAATTCCCATAAGACAGATATTGAGCGATCAAAATAGCTATTGCATAGATACCATAACCTTCTGAACCTATCAATCTAGCTATGATTATGCCAAAGGGGATTGTAACTAATTTAGAAAGGATCGTATAAATAATACCTTTAGAAAAAATTTGATAAATATTAGACTTTTTCTTAATCTTCACTAGAAGCCTTGTCTTCTTTAAAAGTATAAATCCTCATATTCAGATACGATATTTTTCCATGTATATTTTTGCTTCAGCTTATTATCAGGAATTGAATTAGAAAAGTTTATCTTTTTTTCTTGTAGCTCATTAAGCAAAACATCAAAATTTGAAAAATAATGCCCCATATTCTCAAGAGTGTGCCGATTCTGAGGTACATCAATTGATAAAATTGGTACATCACAATGAATAGCTTCAACAAGAGATGGTGCAGTCCCACATAGTGAATGTGTATGAATGTATGCAAAACAAGATCTTCGCAGAAGATCCATCTCATTTTTTATAAATAGCCCATTTATCAGGTGTATATTTTTTTTATCACTGAAATCTTTGATTATTTTCCTTCCATAAGAATTCCTTGTTAAGACACTCACTAAGACTAATGTCAAATCTAATTTTGAGAAAATTTCACATAACTCATAAAGATTGTTATCAGCAATTGGCCTGCCGAGTGAAAGAAAATATTTTTCTTCTATAAAGCTAAATTTTTCTCTTATCTCATCATTGATTTCAAGACTCTTATCAATTTCTGCACCATATGTTGAAATACAATATCTATTACTTTCTATTACTTTCGTAGGCAAGTTTTCCTTGAAGTAAGCATTATCAAGGATGATCTTATCTGCATGATTACATGCTAAGTCATAACAGAATCTAAGATAAAACTTTGCAAATTTTCCAAATTTAGGTCTTTCCCATTCAATTCCATCTACATTCACTACAATCCTCTTTCTAAGCAATAATTTAGCTACTATAGCTAAAGGCATGCCTTGAGCACCTAGAAGAAGGAGAACATTTGATCTAAATGAACCAATTAATATTGATATGAAATCATAAATTACTCCTAAAATTCCAGAAGCTGGTAAAGGTATTCTCCTAACTTCTATGCCATCAGGATATTTATGTCTTAAAGGAGTTTCACGTGAGTTAAATACAAGATATTCAATTCTATTGCTTTTTAATTCGCATAATTTATTTACTAAAAAATCAAATCCACCATAATTTGCATATATGCCATGTGATCCAATTATTGATATTTTTATTTTTTCTTTTTGCATAACTAACTAATTTGTTTGGAAACATTGTATTTTAGCTTAAGAGTATATGCGAATTGGGCTAAGAAAAATCCTATGAAGTACGGATAAAATAATGCAGTTGAACTGTAAAAAAAGAAATCGAAAGCCAATATTACAAGTAAAGATTTAGTAAAAATATACTGTCTTTGATAATTTTTAGGGGCATTGATAAACTCTAATCTTCTTATTAAATTATAGAAAAAATAAATTATAAGCATGAGTCCTAAAAAACCATGTTGAAGCAAAATCCAAACAAAACCCATTCTTGCACCATATCTAACTCCTATAGATTCAGCTACATCAAATTTTCCGGGCAAAAAGGTACCTAATCCCTGACCAAAAATTAATTGGATTGGATCCGAGTTAAGCATGAAATTGAGTACATATAAAATTGATTGAATACGGCTATAATCATAAATTTCGACATCTGGTCTATATGTATAAGATGAAATAAAAGTTATTAAAAAATTTATATCAAATTCTCCAAAAAGTTCTCCAGAAGGATTCAAAAAAGGATTAATCCTTGCAATTAAATAAACCCATAAAGGAAGTAGTAATAAAATGATCAAAAATGAATTAAATATTATTAGATTTATACGTTTTCTATCTTTTATGGTCTGATAATATATAAAAAACATTATTAATGGGATTAGAATCAATACAGCTCTTTTTTCATTAATCTGACTTATTACAATAAATAAAAAAATCATTATCAATGGAAGCATCTTGCCTTTCGCCGACAAATATCTTGTAAAAAAATAAGCGACCCCTATTAAACTTAGAAGAGTGGTAGCACTTCCCTCTCTTGCGCTTATTGTTCCTGCTGGATCTTCAGAAAACCCTAAAATAAAAAATTTTATGAAATACGCTGGAATCTGTAAAATCAAAAATATAAGAAATATGTCTCTAATTAACTTAGTATTTTTTAGATATTTCTCATTAATCATGAGAAAAAGAAAGATAAAAGGAAAAACAATTACGGTTCTATTGTAAAGAACATAACTCATTAAATCTGTTGAATTTAATATCATACTTATTAAACCAGAGCCTAAAAAAATTAATAAGGTTGCTAGTAAAGGAACATATACCTTTTTTTGAAATGAAGTAAAAAAAGCTGCCAGCAGAATAAGTAATAAGGCAATTAAATTGGAAGTTGATAATATTCCTATTACTTCGAATAAGCCTCTAAATCCTAGCAATGAAATAGCAATGATATTCAAGAATAGAATCATTAGAATTTACTTATCCTGAATAGTGAATCTGATTCTTCTTTGACTCTAAGATCAGCATGATCCTTTAGATATTTAGATATTATGCCGAACCTTTTTAAAAAATTTTTTCTATCTAATCCTTTGGTTTTCTCATTTATCAAAATATCATTTTTATTAATAAAAATATTCCTAAGAAATAATTTAATTTTCTTAGCAAAAAAGGTTTTTTCTTTTATAGTGCCAGAATTAAAAGACTCGGAAAGCATATCTTCAACTATCAGATTAAGAGAATCTAGATTATAGGAAAAGTGGTCTTCTAATATCTTACCTGCATTAGAGGAATAATTAACTGGCAATCCTGAAACAGCCATTTCTGCTGCATTTTCTGAATTTAATGATTTATAACTAACGCCTAGTGGTAAAGGGCATAAAAGATCTTTATCTAAGCCTGATGGAATAGCACTTATTGTATCCTTTCCTAACATAATACTTTCTATCGCTGTAGTGCAATCTGAATGTATCACTGAAGATGAAGCAGATATCCATGGAATAACACTACCTTCTTTGACTATTTCTAAAGAATTAATATGACTTAAACGATTATGGTAAGAGTCAGTTTTTTCTTCAGGATGTGGTCTAAGAATAATTCTTATATCTGAAATGTTAGAAATAGACTGGATAGTTTGGCAGATATGTTCAAATTTCTTCTTATCTTGATTAATTATTTGATCAATTTTTGGAAATCTATTTCTATAGTTATCTGATACAAATTTATCGCCTTTTATATGATTACCAAAGCTAGTATTTGTATTAACTAAAATAAATTTTCCATACTTTTGCTTCAATAAGTCTGATCGATTTTTAAAAATATCTCTATATTTACTTTTTAAAATTTGAAATCTAGGATGTCCAGTAATCAAAGACTGTTTTGGATCTATAGATCTTTCTCCATATTTTTTAAATTGTGCTTTTCCCCAAAAGTAAACTTTATTAACTTCATTAAATAGACCGGGGGAATATCTTTTATTCAAGGCTGAGCCATCTGAGAAATCAATTGCACCTTCCTCATCTAAACTTAAGATCACAGCTTTCTTTTTTTTAAGTTGATTAAAAATATTTTCTGAATTGCCAAAGTGAAAACCTTTATCTAAATATGTAAATGACTCAAAACAATTTAAAAAATAAAAAATTTTTGATTTAGACCCTATAAATACTTCTGAACCTTTTTCTGCTAATAAACATGAAATAAAAATTTTGTAATCTAATTCTCTTGAAGTAGTTTCTATTGGCAGCAGAAAAACTTTAGCCATTAAAATCTTTTTTTAACAAGGAAATAATAAGTGAATCATGATAGCTGCCATCTGAATAGCAATTTTGTCTTAATCTCCCATCCTCCTGGAATCCAAACTTCTTTGTAAAAAAATTAATTTTCTCTTGATCAAATTCATAAAGCTCCATCCATATCTTATTAAGATTTAATACTCCAAAACCGTAATTAATAAGTGATAGCGCTGCATCCTCAGAATGTGATCCACTTACATATGATTCATCTTTTCCAATATAAAATGAAAAATCTGCGCTCCTGATTATCCAATCAATATATAAAAGTCCACATGCACCAATAAGGTTTTCTTTCTTATCTAGGATAGAAAACATAAAGTCATTTGGACTAGAAGTTGTTTTCTCAAACCATTTTTTTTGTTCTAGTATATTTAATTCTCTGAATTCTCTAAAATTTACTCTGAAACTTTCAATATTCCTCCAATGAAGTAAAGTTTCTAAGTCTTTTTCTTCTACTGCACGCAATATAGTCTCTTTGCCTAAGATCATAAAATGTCTCCTTTTAAATTATAAACAATATTATTCATTAACTTTGTAATAACTTTTATACCAAAATAAAAATTTCTCTATGCCTTCCTCTATCGAAGTCTTAGGTATGTAATTAAAATCTTTTTTTAACAAAGAAATATCTGCACTAGTCTCAGGAACATCACCTAACTGCATAGGTAAGAATTTTTTAATTGATTGTGTTTTTAACTGTTTTTCTATTTCTTCTATGTATTCCATTAGAGTTCTTGGATTACCATTTCCAACATTGTATAGCTTCCAGGGAGCGCAACTTGAAGATGGATCTGGATCTTTAGAATTCCAATTTTTATCCTCAGTAGAAGGATTATCAATAATCTTAGTAATCACTTCAACAACATCATCAATGTAAGTGAAATCTCTCTTATGATTACCATTATTAAATATCTCAATTGGCTTTCCTTCTAGAATAGACTTAGTGAATTTAAATAAAGCCATATCAGGCCGACCCCATGGGCCATAAACAGTAAAAAATCTAAGCCCTGTAGAAGGTAATCCATACATATAACTGTATGAATGAGCCAATTCTTCATTGCTTTTTTTTGTAGCAGCATAAAGGCTCAATGGATGTGAAGAACTATTTGATTCCTTAAATGGCAGATTAGAATTTGCTCCATAAATACTAGAAGAACTTGCATAAATAAGATGTTTAACTTCATTTGATCTGCAGGCCTCCAAAATATTTGAAAAACCAACTAAGTTTGACTCAATATAAGCCCTGGGATTTTGGGTTGAATACCTAACGCCTGCCTGGGCAGCTAAATTTATCACTATATCAAAATTATTTTTTTTAAAAATATTGAAAATTGCTTCATGATTATTCAAATCTAATTTGTAATGATCATATTTATCCTCTTTTTCAAGAATATTAATGCGATCATCCTTGAGTTTCTGACTGTAATAGTCATTATGATTATCAATACCTGAAATACTATGATTATCTACCAGTAATCTTTTTGCTAGATGAAAGCCAATAAAACCTGCGGTACCTGTGATTAAAATTTTCATTTATTTCCCAATTGACTAATTTAGTTTGATACAGAATTAAAATATTCCTTCAATTGAGTCTTCCTCTCATTTAAGAAATAAGAAATTAATGCGTATAGAATACCAATAAAAAATCCTAAAAAACTGCCAAGAATACATATAAGAGGCCTATTAGGTCCTGTCTTCAATAGAGGTGCATAAGGCTCTTGCACTTTATCAAACAATGAGCTGCTCCCCACTTCTGCAAAAGCTATTGTTTTTATTTGTTCTGAAATTAATTGTGAAATCATATTCTTTAAATCTACCAATTCCGTTGAATTTCTTTCTTTTTCAAGATATTCGATGGTAGCTTCAGCTGAAGAAACTTTTTCTATACGATTCTGCTTTTCAAGTGAATTTATTATTAGCTCTAACCACTCTTTCGCAGTATTAGGCCTTATGTTTTCAATAGAAATTGTAAGTTTTCCTGTTTTAGATTCAAATTCTGTTTCTACTTGATTTAAGAAAAGGATATGTGCCTCTTGTGGGCTAGGTTTTGATTCTAAAGGCCATTCAACTTCTCTTACCCATAAATTATCTTCAGCATCAAATATTTCTTTGTCTAAAATAAGAATATCTTTATCTCTATCCCAATAATCACCAGCATACAATTCAATTAAAATATCTTCATAGATGTAATCTTCAAAAAAAGTAAAAGATTTTAATTTTTCTTCAACCCTTTCCAGATTAGATGATTGACCTTCTGGCAAATCTATCCCAGCCATTCTTGCCAATCCACCATATTGAGAGATTAAACTTGAAGTAGCTGAATTTGCTGCTTTAGGAAAAAGTATTGTAGTAGAAGTGTAAGTATTCTTTATGCTAAGAGAATAAAAAACTGAAGAAATTGCAAATATTAATGTGATAAATAATATTGTCCATTTTTTTCTTATGGTAGCCTTAAAAAAATATCTCCAATCAATAGAGAAGAAATTCTCTTCTTCATTTATCTCATTATTATTAAAATTAGATTTCATTAGTTGTTAGCACATTGATCATTAAATGATATAAGTTGCTTTAAGAATAATATAAAACCCTTATTTTTAACAGTCTGAATTAAATAAGGTAATGTAAAAAATTCCTAAATTAATGGAATAAAAATGCTAATGATTTAGAATTATGGTCTGCTTACTAATGAAAAAAAAGAATGAATATGTTGTAGCTTTGATTCCTGCAAGGGCAGGATCAAAAGGAATTAAAAACAAAAATATCAAGAAAATAGCTGGCAAACCATTAATTGAGCATACACTTTTAGCTGCTGAATGTGCTCCAATTATTGATGAGTTGTTTATTTCTACAGATTCAGAAATAATAAAAGAAAACTATAAATCTCGAGCACAAATTATTGAAAGGCCAAGTAAATATGCTTCTGACAACTCTACAGCGGTTTCTGTTGTTAAACATTTTATTAGAGCTACAAAAAAAATTCTTCCTAATGATTATTTCATAATTTACTTACAGCCCACCTCTCCATTAAGAAAAGCAAATGATATTAAAAAGTGTTTTGAAAATATGAAGAAAAATAGAAAGTCTTCAGCTGTCAGTGTAGTCAAGAATAGATTTTCTCCCTTTAAATCATTTAAATTGAATAAGACTAATGCATTGAAGCCACTTTTTTCAGAGTATAAAACAAATCAAAATAGACAAAACTTGCCTCAAACATATAGATCTAATGGAGCAATATATATTTTTAAAAAATCTAGTCTCAAGGGTAAGAATAGCTTCCCATCAATGAACGCTTATCCATATGTCATGGAAGAGGATTTGAGCATAGATGTAGATGACATTAATGATATTATTAAGATTGAAAAATTCCTTGCTAAAAATAAAAAATGAATGATGTTGAATTTGAAATAAAATCAAGAAAAATTGGCTTTCATCATGATCCACTAATCATTGCAGAAATAGGCATAAATCATGAAGGTAGTTTGGAGCTAGCAAAAAAAATGGCTGATTTAGCAATTGATGCAGGGGTTGATGTTGTTAAGCACCAAACGCATATTGTAGAAGATGAGATGAGCAAAGAAGCTGATAAGGATGTAATTGAATATATTGGAAAAAGTATTTATAAACTTATGGATGATTGCTCTCTAAGTTTAGATGAAGAAATAGAGCTAAAAGATTATGTTGAATCAAAGGGTTGTATATATCTGAGTACCCCATTCTCACGGGCTGCTTCAAATTTTCTTAATGAGATAGATATACCTGCATTTAAAATTGGGTCTGGTGAATGCAATAATTATCCTTTAGTAGATCATATTGCAAAGTTTGGTAAGCCGGTTATTCTCAGCACGGGAATGAATGATTATGATTCGATAAAGATTAGTGTCGATATTTTAGAAGAAAGAAAGGTGCCTTATGCTCTTTTACATACCACAAATATATACCCTACTCCACATCATTTAGTAAGGCTTAATGCTATACAAGAAATGTACAAAATTTTTCCTGAATGTGTAATAGGTTTCTCTGATCATACAACAGATAATTTGGTTTCATTTGGAGCGGTTGCTTTGGGAGCCTCTATTTTGGAACGACATTTTACTGATACGATGAAAAGAGATGGGCCTGATATTAAAAATTCAATGGATCCTAAAGCTGCAAAAGAGCTTGTAGAAGGTTCAAAATTAATTAAATCTGGAAGATATGGTGTTAAAGGGCCAATAGAGGAAGAAAGAGATGTAATTAATTTTGCTTATGCTTCAGTAGTAAGCATAAAAGAGATTAAAAAAGGTGAACCTTTCTCTATGGAAAATATTTGGGTTAAAAGACCGGGTACAGGTCCTTATTTTGCTAAAGATTTTAAAAATATTCTTGGAAAAAAAGCATCTAGAGATATTAGTAAAGATAAACATCTAGAACCTGAGGACATAATATAAATGAATAGGAAAATAAAGATATGCTGTGTCACAGGTACACGTGCAGACTACCCTAGAGTAAAAAGCGTATTAAAAGAAATACAAAAAAATAAAGATTTTTCGTTGCAGATAATTGTTACAGGTTCCCATTTACTTGAAAGTCATGGATATTCATATAAAGAAATTTTAGATGACGGTTTTAAGATAGATAAGAAGGTAGTAATGTATGAAAACGACTTTAATTCTCCCATTGGAATGACATTAGCAACAGCAAAATGCATGAATGGCATTGCCAAAGCATTAAGTGAATTAAAGCCAGATATAATGTTAATAACTGTCGATAGAGTTGAAACTCTAGCAGCAGCATCTGCTGCAAGTCTAATGAATTATCCCATAGCACATATACAAGGAGGAGAAGTAACAGGAACAATTGATGAATCTATTCGCCATGCTGTAACTAAAATGTCCCATATTCATTTTCCTGCTACGCAAGATGCTTATGAAAGAATTTTATATATGGGAGAACCCAAAGAAAATATTTTTTTAGTGGGTTGTCCATATATAGATATAATTAGTAAGCTTAAGCCTACTAAAAAGAAGGAATTAACAAAAAGATATCAAATTAATTTTGATAAGCCAGTGGCAATTTTCACTCAGCATCCGGTTACGACTGAATTTGGTCAGTCTAAAAAACAAATTGAGATCACTGTTAAAGCATTAGAAAGATTTCAAGATAGAATCAACATTGTAAATTTCTATTCAAATCCTGATGCTGGAGGAGAGGAAATAACTAAATTTCTAAATTCAAAAAGTTTTTTAAATATTCCAAATATGGATAGCCATGATTTTCTTAGTTTGATGTATCATGCATCTTTAATGATTGGAAATTCATCAGCAGGTATAAGGGAAGCACCAAGCTTTAAGCTTCCTGTGATTAATATAGGAACAAGACAAAATGGCAGACTCAGAGGCGATAATGTTATAGATGTTGATCATAATGTTAACAAAATAAGTGAAGCTATAGATTATGCTCTCAATAACCAGAAATTTTTGAAAAAAGTTAAGAAAGCTATAAACCCATATGGAAATGGTAATGCTGCAAAAAAAATAGTATCTGAAATTAAAAAAATAAAAATAAATGAAAATTTAATCAAAAAGGTATTTGTAGATAATCATGAAATATAAAAAAGTTTTAGTTACTGGCGGTGCTGGTTGTATTGGAATTCAAGTATGTAATCAACTTATTAAAAGAGGTATAGATGTAGTTCTTTATGACTTATCAGAACAAATTAGTCTTACAGAAAAATTTTTAGATAAAAAAATAATACTAAAGCATGGATCAATAATGGATAGAACATCTCTCAGAGACTCAATAATTGGCTGCGATGCGGTAATTCATCTAGCTGCGCATCTAGGAGTGATGAGAACTGAATCAAATAAATTGAGATGTTTAGAAATAAATATTGAAGGTACAAAAAATGTACTTGAAGCTGTAGTAAATAATAAGAATGTAAAAAAACTTGTATTTGCTTCATCATCAGAAGTTTATGGAGAGCCACTTACAAACCCAATTAAAGAGGATGCAGTAACACAAGGCAGAACTCTTTATGCAGTTAGTAAGCTAGCTGGTGAGGAATTAATCAAAGCATATAAATATGAGTTTAAAGGTTTTGATTACACAATTCTTAGATATTTTAATACTTATGGCCCTTATCAAGTAGCTCAATTTGTAATACCAAGATTTATACATAGAACATTAAATGATAAATCTCCGGTTATAAATGGAATCGGAAATCAAAAAAGATCGTATAGTTTTTCAAGTGATACGGCGAGAGCCACTATTGATAGTTTATTTTCAAATAAAACTAATGATTTGACTATGAATATTGGTAACAGTAATGAACCAGTAACATTACTAGAACTTGCAAATAAAATAATTCAGGCTTCCGGAAAGAAAGGAAAAATTAAAGCAAAAATAAATAAAGAATTTTCTAATACAGACAGAGAGGCAGATCGAGAAATTAACTTTAGATACTGTGATACTACACTAGCAAAGAAATTACTTAATTATGAGCCTGAAACTTCTCTAGATGAAGGAATAAAAAAAGTTATGGATGCTGAGTATATCCCTCTTAGTTGGATAACATCTGAAAAAAACTATTTAATCGACGAGTAAAAAAATTAGCTTTTTTTAATGGTGCCCAGGGCCGGACTTGAACCGGCACGAAGTTTCCTTCGAGGGATTTTAAGTCCCTTGTGTCTACCAATTTCACCACCTGGGCAAAAAACTATTATTCAGTTACGGCTCTTCCTTTTAATTTTTCCCAATCTTTTTCGGGTCTTACTTTTAGATTTGTTTTCCAGACACCTTCTAGAGTAGTTGCTTCTAAGCCATTTTCTTTAAAAAACTCTATCATTGCTTGCACATCCTTTGGGAAACAACTTCCACCAAAACCAAATTTTCCATCAGGTCCTGGTACATTTACATGAGAATGGCCAACTCTTCCATCTCTCACGAAACCTTCAACTACTGTATCCCAATCTGCCCCAACCTTATCAGAGATTTGCTTCATTTCATTCATAAAAGAAACTTTTGTAGCAAAAAAACAATTGCATACATACTTGATTAATTCTGCAGATTCAAAATCAGTTTCAACTATTGATATTGTTTCTCCAAATCTATCCCTATATAGTTCTGCAACTTTTTTTGTGTCCTCTTTTTCACCGCCAAGAACATACCGTGTCTGAGAAAGGAAATCAAAAACAGCACTTCTCTCTGTTAAAAACTCAGGGTTAAAGACTATTTTAGTTCCAGAATATTTTTGTTGGAACTCTCTTGAAGTGCCTGGAACAATAGTAGATCTCAATAGAACAATTGGATTATTGTTTGACGATATGTTACTTATATCATTAATAACTTCGTCAACTATATTTAGGTTTATACTTCCATCCTTGTTTGATGGTGTAGGAACTGAGACAAAAATAAAATCTGATTGATCAACAACCTCTTTAAGTGTATTTTGAGATTTTGCTGGATCTTTATCATAAATCAGAATATTTGCATCATATCCAACTCCTTGTGAGAAACCATGAGCTACGGCTGTACCAACAAATCCTTTCCCAATAATTCCTATCGTATACTTTTTATCCATGGTTCAAGATAATATCATTCAATTTAATTATAAGATAGTTTGGCCTTCTAAAATGGAGGCTGAGAACGGAATCGAACCGATGTTAACGGAGTTGCAGTC
>CEVN01022080.1_pt1 | contig 43493 bp, 47 predicted proteins | sample 427041 | NCBI WGS metagenome assembly CEVN01 (sample SAMEA2623463, study PRJEB7988) | marine metagenome | biome: marine biome (ENVO:00000447); feature: surface water layer (ENVO:00002042); material: "saline water (ENVO:00002010), including plankton (ENVO:xxxxxxxx)" | depth 5 m
CACGCGTCATCCTTGATACGTGTTGATCTAACAACTCTTTAACAAAATCGCTCACCTTTTTTGAAACAGCCTGTTTTTTTCTTAACCACACTCCTTTTTTAGATAGGGAGTTTAACCTTTCTTTTCCACCCACCCCATTAAAAAGGCTCAACAAAAACAATCGAGACACAGGCAGGGATATTTTTCCATCTTTAAAAACTAACGAAACAAAACTTTCATCACCATCTAAACCTTCAACAACCCCATCAAATAAACAAACACCATATTCTTCATGAACAAGACAGTCGCCAACCACCAACCCATCAAAACCATCTAACAAAGAAACCGCAACAGGGCGAGATTGTGTTTTTGGAGCCTCACCAAGAAACCAAGGGGGAACAAACAAATAATCATTAATATAAACCCCCGTAGAAGACAAAAGATCTGTAGATACACAATTTTTAAAATCACCATCATAAGAATCGTAATTACAAGTATTTAAATAAACTTTTTTATCCCCCAAACCCAAAACATAATATCCGCCTAAATACGACGAAAACCTTAACCCCTCCAAGAGTTTAGATGTTTTTATTTTAGAATATGATGGCCTAGAAACAATAAAAGAAAAACTATCGACAACCTTAACCGTAAGCTGTGAGCTTGCATCAAAAACAAAAAGCCTAGGAGAGTCATATGAAAAATCAACCCTAAAAGCCACTCTAGATTCTAATGGATACACATCTATCAAAGAACCTCGCACGGTATAAGTCCCAGGACCAACAACCGTAGATACTCGAATTAAATCAGAGCTTTGTATATATGACAATAATTGATCATAATCAACGCTCTCATCAACCCTGCCTACAACACCTTTAAAATAATATGGGTATTCACCTTTATAGCAAGACTGATTAATTAAAACAATTCTGTGAGGATTGTTTTCATTGATAATATAGTTGTCAATCGATCTTTTTAATGGAGATATAAAACCAGGAGGAGAATCTGTTTTTAAATTAGTCAAAACAGACAGGTTTGGTATGTTTGTTTTGTATAATATATTAAAAATTGACAAAAAATCATTATCTTTCACCACAAGAAAAGACCCCGGGTTTAATGATACAAAAAAAGATATTAACTCATCATTTTTATGAAGATTAACGCTGTACGATAAACTATGATTAATGCTTTGATTAAAATATTTAGTTGGGCTCATAGATGTTTCACGTGAAACACTCATTTTTTTTTATATAAATAAAACGACAGGGTGGCGATATCGGACTGTCGAACCCCTCCAATCCTAGAGGCTTGCCCTAGTGTCTCTGGTTTAACAAGGTTTAGTTTTTCTATCGACTCTAGGCTAAGGTTTTTGATTGTTGAAAAATCAAGGTTTTTTGGAATTGGTGTGTTTTCTAGTTTTTTTATTTTTTTATTTCTTTGAGACTGTATGTTTATGTAACCCTCATATTTTGCCTCGCTTTCAATAGAAAACAAAACTCTAGGGTTGTGTTTTGAAAAACAAAATCCTGTAATATTGTTAATTTGCACCTCTGGTCTTTTTAGGTGGTCCCATAGCGAATATTTTTTCCCTTTTTCGGTAATTGTTTGTTTTGTTAGGTTTTTTTTGAGCTCATCATAGTCTTGCTTGTATTGGTTGAACAGACTAAGGTGGTTTGGTTCTAATAGATTGTTTTTTATTCCTATTTCTGATAGTCGAAGATCGGCATTATCTTGTCTTAAAAACAAACGGTGTTCTGCTCGAGATGTAAACATTCTGTATGGCTCGTTGATTTCTTTTGTAATTAGATCGTCAATTAGTACGCCAATATAACTTTCCGATCTCTTTAAAACCATTGGTTTGCCGTTATTAGTATAATGTGCTGAGTTTACCCCTGCAACTAAGCCCTGTGCCGCAGCCTCTTCATACCCAGAGGTTCCATTTAGTTGTCCAGCTAAAAATAGGCCTTTAATTTTTTTTGTTTCTAATGTTGATTTTAATTGTCTTGATGGAAAATAATCATACTCAATAGCATAACCCGGCCTTATAAGCTCTATGTTTTCAAGCCCTTGTATTGATTTTAGGGATTTTATTTGAACCTCTTCGGGCATGCTTGTGGAAAAGCCATTAACATAAATTTGTTTAGAATTGTTCCATTCCGGCTCTAAAAATAATTGGTGTGACTCCTTATCGGCAAACCTTACCACCTTATCTTCTACGCTTGGGCAATAGCGCGGTCCTATTGCATTAATTTGACCTGAGTACATCGGGGAGCTATTAAGGTTACTTTTTAAAATTTCATGTGTTTTGTTGTTGGTTTTGGCGATATAGCACGGAATATTAGGGGGGCGAAAAGACGATTTGGTTTTAATTGAAAAATAATTAATTTTTTCATCTCCCAAAGCAAGATCTAGCACTTCCCAATTAATTGAGTTCGCTAATAGCCTTGGGGGTGTCCCTGTTTTTAATCTATATGTTTCAAAGCCTAATCTTATAAGAGATTCTGTAATGCCTATAGAGGGGGGTTCGGCAAATCGGCCAGCCTCATAAGCACTCTTTCCAATGTGTATTTTTCCTCTAAGAAAAGTCCCCGTTGTAACTATTAAAGATTCTACATGTAGAATTTTTCCGCTTTTCAGTTTAACACCCGAAACAGCTGATTTATCAACAAGGATATCAACAGCTTCATCTGCAATAACGTGGATATTCTTGTCTTCTAAAATACGGTTTCTAACATATTTGGAATATTCAATTTTGTCTACTTGTGCACGTGGAGACCATACTGCGCGCCCTTTGGACTTATTAAGTGTTTTAAATTGAATAGATGTTTTGTCTGCCGCAAGACCCATAATGCCACCCAATGCATCAATTTCTCTAACAAGGTGCCCCTTTGCTAGTCCACCAATTGCAGGGTTGCACGACATTCTTGCAATAGACTTATGATCCATTGTAATTAAATAACAGCTATGATTCATTCGTGATATTGCTAAAGCCGCCTCAACTCCAGCATGACCACCACCTATAATTGCAATTTTATTTTCCAACACAAAAACCCATAAAAATTTGATTAATTACATCTTCTCTATCTATTGGATTAATGACATTATTATATTCATCAAGTATATCATGTAATAAATCGGCCAATATATCGCGGTTAACTCCATTTTCAATTTCATTCAATAAGGATTTCATTTTTTTATTACAGGTTTCAAGCACACCGCGTTGACGGCTATTAATTAAAAACTCATTATTAATTTTATTATTTAAGTAATAACCTTTAATTTTTGTTGATATTTCAGTTGATAACCTTGATAAACCAACATTGTTTTTTATAGATATAGACAGCTTTTCTGGAGAATAATCATTAATATCAGATTTTGAATAAACAGTAATTACCTCTTTATCTTTTATTGCATTTTTAAATGGGGTTATATCTTTTTTATTTTCACCCACCAAAATAACAATATTAGAATTTTTAATTTCATTTTTTGTTTTTTCAATACCCATACTTTCAATTTTATCAACAGACTCCCAAGAACCGGCAGAATCAATTAAAACAACTTTATGCCCATCAATTTCAAGGGTTGACTCTATCACATCTCTTGTGGTGCCCGGCATATTAGCAACAATTGATCGATTAATTCCCAGCAATGCATTAAAGATACTTGATTTGCCGACGTTGGGTTTTCCTAAAATTAAAACCCTTAACCCAGAACGCACCGTTTTAGAAAAAAAATAACACTTAGTTATGGATTCTATCTTTTTAATTATTTCTTTGATTTTTTGGGCTATTTTTTCATCTTGAATATGTAAAATTTCTGATTCATCAAAATCTAATTCATGTTCAACCACTAATAATAAGTTTGTAAGTTTTTTTTTGATGTTTTTTATTTCCTCTGAAAGCTTGCCATCAATATTTTCTAATGTTTTATTGTTGTGCGTTATACTTTCTGATGTAATCATTTCGTTAATTGATTCTGCTTGGATAATATCAACCTTCTTGTTTGTATATGCTCTAAATAAAAATTCACCAGGTAAAGCTTTTCGTATTTCATTAGATGAGCATAAAAATTCTATTATTCTATGTGCTATATATCCACCACCATGACAGTTAATTTCAATAATATCTTGACCAGTAAATGATAATGGAGACTGAAAAAAAGATATCATACAAGTATCAATGATTGAATCATCTATAAAGGAATAAATTTTCTTTTTTGTAATCATATTAGGGGTTGGAATCTGATTGTCTTTGGTGATTTTTGCATATAAGTCTATTAAATTATTACCCGATATTCGAATTACATCAATAGAACCAACACCATTTGCGGTTGCCAGTGCGACAATATTGTCCTCTATATCTAAATAATTTGTCATACTTAGAAGTTAAAATAAACTATTTATTTTTTTTAATAGATAATTGTTGTTGGTATGAAAGAAAATTAAACACGGTGTAGTACAATGTTAGGGCAGATGGAAAAGAATTAAATATCAATATAAAAAATGTATTCATAAAATACATCATTGGTTTTTGTGATTTATCTTGCATTGTAATTCCCATCGTTAAAAACATACTAATTCCCATAATAATTGGCAATACGGCGATAGCAGATCCATACATTGGAATATGAAATGGCAAATCAAGAATATAATCTGGTTGTGATAAGTCCTTTATCCAAAAAATAAAAGGTTGACCTCGAAACTCAACAGTCGATCTAAAAACAATAAAAAGTGACATCAAAATAGGCCATTGTAACAACATGGGTAAACACCCCGAGATTGGGTTAACCCCATGCTTTTTCCATAATGCCCCCATTTCTTTTTGTAATTGCTGTGGGTTGTCCTTGTATTTTTCTTGTATTTTTTTTTGCAAAGGAGCCACCTCTTGCATCTTTGCAGAAGATTCAGCGCTTTTTTTAGTTAGCGGACCCATAACAATTCGCATTATCACACCAAGCACAATTAGTGCAAGGCCATAATTTAATCCCAGCGTATTATGTAGGCTTTTAATAATCCATAAAATCATCTTACTAAAAGGCTTAATTATCGACCAACCAAAATTCATAATTGATTCAACACTTTCATCAAGCAATTTAATATGATCTATGTCGAGTGGCCCCATGTATGTAGTAAATGAATAGTTTGGTTTTATTGTTTCAGAACCCAATACTACACTATAGATTGGAGTAATTTCACGATTTTCAAATGTATCATTATTTTTTGATTCTAACTTCGCATAATCCATTGACTCTTGTGGTATCATAATAACGCTAAAATATTTATTCCTAATTGAAAACCAATCTATATTTTTATTAAATGTTTCTGATTCAACATCAATATTATCAGCCTGTATAATTGATTCTAGGTTTTCATTATGATATATATAGGCTGCTGAATGACCCTCCCAGATATCAGCATCACCCATTTCAGTTGGTAAAATTCCACCATTCCAAATGAGCTCTATACTCTGTTGATTTTGTGTATTAGATTTATATGAATATTCAGACTCATAGCTATATCCATTACCATTTAAAATAATCTTATTTTGAATATAATCCTGGCTATCTAATTTATATGTGAAAATTAACTCTTTATATTCACCTCGATTTAATATAATATTTGTTTCTTCGGTATTAATATCAAAGATGTTATTTAATTTGTTTTCACCAACCTTTATACATGGAGTACAATTTTGATTCTTGGGATTGTCGATGAGAGTAACCATTAACGAATCGTCGTATATTTCTTGATTATATGATCCTATATATTTTGGTTTTTGATTCTCATCTTTTTCAGTAATTTGATAAAATACGATTGACCCACCAGATCGATTAGATACAACCATTGAATAATAATCCGTATTAATTGTAATTAGCTTTTCTATTCCATTGTTTATTGGTTGATTCGAATCATCTAATGATATAATTTTTTTATCTGTTTTATTTGATATATCTGGTGCGTTGTCAGATTTATTTTCTAATATATTATTTTCATTAGTATCAGACTGCTCAATACCAATAAAATCAAGATATAGTGGAATAGTTAAGAATACCAAAAAAATTAATAAACCTGCAAATATATTACGTTGAATATTCATTGTTTATGATTCAATATGCTGATAAAATTGATTAAATATCTGATGTATTGAACGATATGGAACATCAATTGATCTGGTTTTAATAATAATACCAATTTTATTTAAACCTGTTTTTGGGTGCATTAATTGAAACAATGCTCGACACCGTCTTTTAAATTTATTTCTTTTATGTGCAGCTCCAAGGCGTTTTGGTAAAACAAATCCAATATAATTATCATCACAATTTCTATATTGAAACAACAAATCACCCCTTGAATAGTATTCCGGAGAGTTAGTAATATGACGAAATATTTCGTGATTAATAGATAACTTCATTAAGCAGATAGAACTTTTCTACCTTTGCGTCTTCTTCTAGCTAGAAGAGCACGACCAGACTTAGATGCCATTCTTGATCTAAAACCATGCTTATTTTTTCTTTTTCTATTACTTAATTTTATTTTTACCTTCATGTATTACCTCATTATGTCAAGGGGCTCAAATATAATATGATATTTATAATAAATAAAATCATTTCTCTGAATTAGTATTTATTATTGTTTTAATACCACCCCTTGGATGAAAATCACCAATCACATTAATCTTTTTAGGTTTACAGGCTTTGGAAAAATCATCCATTATTTTATTTGTTACATGTTCATGAAAAATACCAAGATTTCTAAATTTTGTTATATATAACTTTAATGATTTTAATTCTACAATATGTGTGTTTGGTGTATATATAATTTGAATGTTTGCAAAATCTGGAAGTCCAGTTCTTGGACATACACAATTAAATTCAGGAATAGAAATATTAATTTCATAATTTCTATTGGAATATTGATTTTCTACAATTTCTAAATCTGTATAAACTGGGTTATTATCTTTTGCTTTCATATGGATATATTAAAAACAAAAAATCGTAATGGAAACAAAAAAGGCACTAATCATTAGTGCCCCTCAGTTTTTGTTAGTTTACCATCCTTTTTTAGATGGCCCAATCTTTCTACGTCGTCTATGACGTCTTTTTCGAAACACCTCATCATCACTAGCATCATCTAAATGATTTTCAGTATATAAATCCATTTGTAATAATGAATTATATCCATACCAATCTAGTGCACCATCAAACTTATTTGATGAATTAGCACTAAAACATAGTGTGATAAATGTTAATATGTATAATAAATACTTCATTTTTTAATCCTCATCTAAATATAGAAATATTTTTTTAGATTGTCAAGAATAATAAGCAAAAATAAGCGAAATGAGCGATTTTTATTGATTTAATCGTTATTTTTCCGAGAAAGAGGAGTAATCGTATTGGCAACTATTTCGATTCGCTTATGTTGAATATTTTTTTTATCTACCCAGGTTTGCGTATGGATACGACCTTCAATATAAATTAATTGTCCTTTTTTAATATATTTTTTTGAAAACTCTGCAAGCTTATTCCATGCAACAATATTATGCCACTCTGTGTGTTCGGTTTTATTCTTTTCTAGATCAATGTTTACTTCATTAGTGGCAATTGAAAAGCTTGTGACTGCAAAGCCATTGGGTGTATAACTTAATTCAGGTTTTTGCCCAACATGTCCAACCAAGATAACTTTATTAACACTATTTTTTGATACCATATATTATTTATCCTTTAGATGCGCGACTTTGGGGTAGTACAATATTAAAGCATGTTTTTGTATTCTTGGTTACCAAATCTATTGTACCAGCATGAGCCTCAATAATTTTTTTACATATTGTTAATCCCAAGCCAAAGCCCGACTCATTGTTCATTTTATTTGGGGATCTATAAAACGGTTTAAAAAGATTATTTTTTTCACTTTCACTAATTGGACTACCTATACTTTGAATAGATATTTTAATATTATTTTTATATTGATTAATTATAATAGTAATTGGCTCTAAGGAAGCGCCATATTTAACAGCATTATCAATAATATTACGAATTGCAATAATCATTTTTGTTTCATCTATATTTATATATTCATTTTTTATTGTATTAGTAATATTCACTTGCTTTTTACCTAGATTAACCACATCTAGAGCCTTTTGTATTAAGTGATTAATTTTTACTTTTTCATATTCTAAATTTGAATAGGGGATTGATAATTTATCTGATAATAATAAATTAGATATCATCCCCTCTAAAAATATTATCTCTCCAATTAATTTTTTTTGATTTTTATGTTCTGGAATCATTTCAATTAATAATCGCATTCGTGCAAGTGGCGAACGCAATTCATGGCTTACATCAAGTAGTAATTGTTGCTTTTCTCCAAGAAGATTTTTGATGTCCTTAATCATTTTATTCATTGCTCTGGATAAATCAGCTAATTCATCATTACTAATAATGGGTACTTCATCTATTAAATTACCTTTTCTCAATGCGTATATTCTTTTTTTCATCAATTTGATAGGCTGTAAGTTGAACTGAATAAAATAATTTAACCCGTAAATAAACAATAAGACTAAAACAAATGGGGGAATATAATTAATATATTCTGATGTATAATTTTGGGGTATCAATAAAAAATAGTATAAATCATTTTTTTTAATAGATGTTAAATTGTCTCCATATATATTTTCACCAAATGATACATATAAAGGAATATGAATATTATGTATTGTACTTAAATCATTACTATCTGTAAAAATAATATATCCTTCTGGGGTAACTATTTCAGGGTATGACCACACCAAGCTTTTATTTTGCTCATCATATATACTAATATGATATTGAAGATTCTCAGCATCAGATTTAATTTTTGTTGTATCACGGGGAAATTGCCAAGTATCAATTAATTGACTGTAAAAATACATTTCATGCGCATCTAAAATTGTATCTTGATCAGTATAATAATAATCAACAACAAAAAATATTAATGCAATTAATGCAATAGAAAAAATCATTACTAATAATGCAATTTTATAATATAAATATGATGTAAAGCGTTTATACATTATTTATTATGATTGAGCCTTGTAGCAATAAAAATATATCCCACGCCATGTACAGTTTTAATAAATCTTGTATTTTCTGGAGTTTCACCAAGCTTATTTCTCAACCTACTAACCAAAACATCAATAGACCGATCAAAGGATTGCCATTGAATGCCACGAAGATTTTCTACTAAGAACTCTCTATCTAATGATTCTCCAGCATGATCTGCTATTAACACCAATGCTTCAAATTCAGTGGTGGATAAATGAATAAGTTTTTTATCCAAATATACCTCTTGTTTCATCTTATCAATCATCAATCCATCAAATTCTAAAATATCTACCATTGACGCAGGCTCTTTAACCCGTCTTAAAATAGAATGAATACGAGCCAATAATTCTCTTGGTTCAAATGGTTTGGGCATATAATCATCTGCCCCTAAATCTAAACCAACAACACGATCAGATATTTCGCCCCGAGCGGTTAGCATAATTACCGGCGTTTCATGCTCTTCTCGAATTTGTCGTAATACTTGAAATCCATCTATCTCTGGTAAGGTAATATCTAGGATAATTAAATCAGGCTTAAATTTATTAATTGTATCAATAACATTAATCGGGGCATTAATTATTTTTGTTGTAAATTTATGAGAAGATAAAAACTCTTCTAATAAGCTAGTTAGCTTTGTGTCATCATCAATTATTAATATTTTATTCATCAATTCTCCTTAATATTTTTTTGATAAAGAGCTTAAGAAACCATCTATCAATTCTTTAAAATTTAAATCTTTCTCAATTTTATTTTCAATCGTTTTACAAGCATGAACTACAGTAGAATGATCGCGCTTACCAATTTGTTTTCCAATAGCTGATAGTGGAAGATTCGTTAACTCCCTTGATAAATACATTACGACCTGTCGTCCTAGCGCTATATCTTTTCGGCGAGACTTTCCATTAATAAATCTTTCGGGTATTTTCATTTTAGAGGTTACCGCTTTTGCAATATGATTAATACTAATATTTTGAAATTCATTTTCACCAACAATATCTTTCAACACTTCTTTAGCTAAATTCATATTAATATCAATTTGTTTTAACGAAGAAATTGCTAATAATCGAACCAAAACTCCCTTCATTTTTCGAATATCATTTTTAATAGTAGAAGCAATAAATTCAGTAATTTTATAACTTAAATTTAGATTATTTTGTTCTGCTTCATTCATGAGAATCGCAATACGTGTTTCTAAATCTGGTGGTTGTATATCAACAATTAATCCCGATTGAAAACGTGATACTAGCCGTTCTTTAATTCCAGATAATTCACTAGGATGCTTATCAACTGTTAGTACAATTTGTTTATTTTTTTCATATAATGCATTAAATAAATGAAAAAATTGCTCTTGCGTTTGTTCTTTAGATTCAAAAAATTGTACATCATCAATTAATAAAATATCTGAAGTTCTATATTGATTGGCAAAATCTGTGGATTTATTTTTTTGTATAGAATTAATGAATTCAAGCATAAAACGTTCACTTGTTAGATATGTAATTTGATAGTTAGGTATTTTTTTAAATAGTGTATTTCCAATTGCCTGTAATAAATGAGTTTTTCCTAATCCTGTTGCACTATATAATAACAGTGGATTAAATGGAGTATTTCCTGGAGAATCAGCTACTGATGAGCATGCAGCTTTTGCAAATTGGTTATCTTTGCCTTCAATAAATGTTTCAAATGTATATCTAGAATTAAGAATGTTATTTTTTTTGTACTGCCTAGGTAGTATCGGAGCATCTTTTTTTTCCACAAATGATGGAATTTCATCGGATGACTTTGAGGTCACGGGCACAGTATAATTAACAATCAATGGATGTGATATGACATTTTTGATTGACTCATCAATTAATGTTCGATATTTTGATTCTAACCACTCATAGTGAAATTTATTTGGGACCAATAGCGTAATATCTTCTTTATTAATTGACGCTACCTGCACTCCATCAAACCAAGTTTGAAATGCTGTTTCTTGAATTCGGTCTTTAATATAGGCAAGACACTTATTCCATACTTCTTCTTTATTTAATTTTTCATCCATAACTTATTAACAAGTTATTAACAATATTATTTTCAAACAATTCAAAGATGTTATATAATAAAATAAGCAATAAAAATCCTATCTTTTATTTTGGACATAGAGGGGCACCCAATCTTTATAGAGAAAATTCAATTGAATCCATCAAACAAGCGATTCATTTAGGCTGCGATGGTGTTGAATTAGATGTACAAATTACTAATGATAATCAAATTATTATTTTCCATGATGATTTTATTACATTAGATGGAAAAAAGCATATGATTAACCTACTTAGTTATTTACAATTAATTGAGTTATGTAATCGAAATAATCATCCAGCACCTGATTTATTAATTAATCTAATTCCAATAATTATTCATCACTCTAATATTGTTTTTAATATTGAAATTAAATCTAACCAATTGAATAATTATAAAATATTGAGTTCTCTCTTAAAACATCTTCCCCAAGACATTTTAATTAATCAATGTATAATCTCTAGTTTTAATTTTTTATTATTATATCAGCTCAGATTTTTATTTTTTTATAATGGACCCATTGCGATTATTTTAGCTGACACCAATTTTACTAACAAATTTTGTATTCAATTATATAAAATGATTATATCCATATTAAATCCTGCATTTATACATGTTAATATTCATTGTGTTACTAAATCGATTGTTGATTGGATTCATTCTCAATCAAGAATTCTCAATGTTTATACTGTTAATAATGCTGATGAACTAGAAAAATGCATTCAAATGGGGGTTGACGGTATATTCACAGATAATCATAATTTTTATGCTTAATAATATGATTAAAAAATAAATAATAATTTAATTATCAAATGGTTCACACCTACATGTACCATGATTTAAGAATGAAAATACTCCGATATTTATACAAAGCAATTCTAGAGTGGTACATTCTTGAGGTGTATATTCATATTGAGTGCTAGGTTCCATATTGATATTTGGTCCCAGTGGGGCACCACAACCATTCCACATCATTAGCATGAATAATATTATTTTGATCATTAATATTTAAACGCCAGAAAATTTGATTTAGTTTCATAGCATATTATATATATCATCAAAAGAATTAATAATATTACTCGTAACAGCTTTTAATTGATTATATGATTGATGCCCATTAATTTTTAAAAAACAATCTATATTTAATTTTGTTGCTACTTTGTAATCATAATCTGTATCACCGATTAATATAATTTTCTTATTACTAATATTTAATTTATTAATTAAGTCTTTTCCACTTTCAATTTTTCCATTAGCACCATAATTATCTACTCCAACAATATAATCAAAATATTGATTTAAAGAATAATATTTAACTAATTCAGTAAGTACTTTTTCATTAGATGCCGATAAAATTGATAGCCTGAAACCATTATCAATTAATTTTTTTAATGTTTTTGTAACATTATCAAATAATTTTGGATTATACATTTTATTATTATAATGATTAATAAATTCTTTTTCCAATTCGTTAAAGGCTTGAGTTGTAATATTAAGACCTAATTTTTCATAAAAGGATTTAATGGGAAAACAAAATTGACTACGATATGTTTCTATTGTTATTGGATTTAATCCACGTGGAATTAATAGTTTATTTAAAATATCAATAAAAACCCACGCATCATTTACAATTGTACCATTCCAATCAAAAATGATATGTGTTTTGTTATTAAGCATCTAATGATTTTAAAAATTCAAATGAATAAATTCCAGCATTATGTCCATCCCTCCACACAATGCGAATTGCATAATGCCCTATATAAATATATCTATTAATTAAATATTGATTTTCATTATTAGTTTTTAGATTATTACTTTTATAAATATTTCCAAACACATCTGATTCTCCTGAGCAATTAGCACAAGGACATTGCAATCTCAGTGTTTTATTATCAATTAATGATTCAGAGGCATCATTCCATTTAATAGCAATTTGATCATTCATAATAACAATATTATTGGGCTTAAGTGTCATTCGCTACCTTCTTAATTGCATCTAATAATGATACATCCTTAATCTTTAAATTCATATCTAAAATAATAATTTTTTTATTTTTTAGATTTAAATCATTTATTTTATAATAATCTTTCCAAGTTGTGATAATTGCATTACAGTTTTTATTTTTCATTTTAGTATATATATCATTCATATCTTTTGATTGATAATTATAATGGTCAGCTACAATATGTTTTTCTTGAATATTAATATTATAATTATAGATTGCCTGTAAAAAAGAATTAGGATCACCTATACCACAAACAGCAATCATATTTAAATCATCATATTGTTTTATAATCTGATACTTTTCATCAATTAATTGAAATGTTGGCTTTGTGTGAATTATTTGAATATTATTATTAATACATAATTTTTTTATTGCTTCATTACTAATAATATTATTTTCTATAATGATATCTGCACGTTTTAAATTTGATATAGATTCTCTTAAGCAACCAGCAGGAAATAAATAGTTTTTTTGCTGTTTCATCATGACGATATCGAGATCTTTATAAATATATCGAGATTGAAACCCATCATCTAGAATAATAATATCAATATCTAAACTATTGATAGCAGATTGAATTCCCTTTATTTTATTACGACAAATCACCATTTTGAGATTTTTATTTTTATTTAACATCATTAGTGGTTCATCACCTATATCTCTAATAGTCCATTTCTCATCATAACCATCAATAATAACTAAGTTTGTAGATTGTCGATTATATCCACGGCTGATGATACATGGTTTTTTCTTTTTCAATATTAATTGATTAAATAACCATAAACTCATTGGGGTTTTGCCAGTTCCACCCATTACTATATTACCAATTGAAATGATTGGAATTGGAAATCTGTATGTTTTTAGTATTTTAAAATCATATAATAGATTTCTTAACTCAACAATCAATTGATATATTAAACTGATAGGGTATAATATTTTCATGATACTCTTTTATCTAGTTGATCTAAATTTTCATTTAAAAAAGTTGTTAACATAATTGCTGTATCATTAGTATCATTTTTATAATTCATAGTTTTTGAAAATTCGATATAAATTGTTCCAAAAGGTTTTGGAATTCTTAATTTATCCCACGATTTAACCTCCCAAAATTTAGTTGAATTACCAAATAGGCTTATAATTTGTGCATTGGATTTTTTTGCAATTTTATATGATCCATATTTTGCAATTCTGGGTGGTCCTTTCGGCCCATCATTTGTAATTGCAATAATTGATGACGAATCTTGAAATATTTTTAACATGGTTTTAATTACACTGTTCCACCCTCTAGTACTTGAGCCACGAATTAGATTGAATGAAGATCGTTTTAAAAAATATGCCATAATTTGTGAATCAGAGTGCGTACTAGAAATAGCCCATAATTTTTTTGTTTTTCTTATTTTTAAAAAATATATAGCATATAAAAAACGCGCATGCCACGTACATAAAAAAATTGGCTGCTTATTTTGTAAAGCATTAATAAAATTTTCTTCTCCAATAACTTTCCATTTATTGGTTTTAAATACAAAATATAAAATAATTTGTAAAATGATAGATATAAAATATAGTTTAATTTTTTTCATTACATATATCATGAATTATGTTCGCTGCATTTTTCATCACATTTTTTTTATTGAGAAAAATATTTTTTACGTTCTCCAATTCAGTTACTACACTATTATAATAAGTATCATCCTTAAGTAATTTATTTGCTTCATTAGTAATATTTTCATGAGTCATACGATATTGGATATATTCAGGAATAACTATTTTATTTGCTATGATATTAGTCATTGAAATATATTTTATTTTAATTAACATTTGTGATATGATCCATGACAAGAAAGAAAGTTTATAGCCTACTATACATGGTGTTCCCATTAAAGACGCTTGCAATGAAATAGTACCTGAGGTGACAATAGCCAATTCTGAACATTCTAATAATTTTAATGGCTCTTCATCAACAATTTTAATATTTTTCATATTATAATTATTACGAATCATTTGTTTATCAAACGATGGAGCTAATCCTAGTGCAAATTCATAATTTTCATTTTGTTTTTTTAAACGATTAATTACATTAATATAAGTTGGAAGATGTTTTTGAATTTCTATTATTCGACTTCCAGGGAAAATACTAATTAATTTTTTATTGATATTAAAACCTAATTGGTTTTTAATTTGCTTAGAATCAGATGGCACCCAATCATCTAAAAAAGGATGCCCCAAATAAGTAGCATCGATATTATATTTCTTATAAAACTTTTCTTCAAATGGAAATATAACTAACATCTTATCAATATATTTTTTAATTAAATGGACCCTACCTTCATTCCATGCCCAAATTTGTGGACTAATAAAGTAAATAATAGGAAGTTTAATTTTCAATTTTTGTTTTAATTTTTTTGCTAAACGAATATTAAAACCAGGAAAATCAATTAAAATTAATCCATCAGGCTTCACTTCATCAATAAATTGTAACAATCTATTCATTAATTGATGAATAGAGGGGATTTTTTTTAATATTTCTGTAAAACCCACAACAGAAATATTATCACTCAAATCTAATGGGACTAATCCTTCATTTAGCATTGATTTTCCACCAATACCCCAAAATGCAACCTGATTTGAATGATTTTTTTTCATCATTTTCATTAAGCTGCTTCCATATATATCGCCAGACGTTTCACCTGAAATAATAATATATCGCTTCATATCACCTAATTAAAAAAGTTATTATATTGAATTTTGAATTTCAATAGCTAATTTTAACGCCTTAAGACCTGAATAGCCATCAATAATAGGTTGTTGAAGATTAATTATTGATTCTATAAAATTTTCTAGTTCCTTTTTAAGTGCATTATGATTTGTAATGTTGCATTTTTCATATAAAATATATTTATCTTTTATATTATTCATTACAACATATGATTGATTGTTATCTGGAATATTGTTTGATAGAATATATTTTTCTATACTTGGATTTAAAAAATCAATTGTAGTATATGATGAGTCTTCAAAAAATCTCAATTTTCGTATTTTTTTTTGTGCTATTCTACTGGCTGTCATATTTGCAACACATCCATTTTCAAAAGCAACTCTTGCATTGGCTGTATCAATACTATTTGATAGTACAGATATTCCAGAAGCCCTAATTTCCTTAACTTTTGATTTTACTATAGATAAAACAATATCAATATCGTGTATCATAAGATCCAGGACAACATCCACATCTGTACCTCTAACATTAAAGGGTGCAATTCGATGAGATTCAATAAATAGTGGATTAATTGATTGATTTTTTAAACTATAAAATGCCGGATTAAATCTTTCAATATGCCCTACTTGTATAATAAGATTATTTTTTTCTGATATGCTAACTAGTTGGGTGGCCTCTTCAATATTTTGGGTTATAGGTTTTTCAATAAAAACGTGGCAATTTTTTTCCATAGCTTTTTTTGCAACGCTAAAATGAGCTGTAGTGGGCGTAGTAACAGAAACAGCATCACACACATCTAATAATTCATTTAAATCATCAAATACATTAATATCATATTTTTTTTTTATTTGTGTAGTTTGATTTTCATTGATATCAAAACAACCAATAAGGTTTACATTATTTAAATTTTTGTATTGCTCAATATGAAATGAGCCTAAATGCCCCGTTCCTATAACACCAATATTAATTTTATTTATATTATTCATAATTTAATTTAAGATATTTGTTCTTGTTTTTTAGAATATTAATTTTGAAATTAGTCCTTTAATTAATGAGAGATGATGCATGAGTTTAATACAAAAAAATTATGTTAGTTGTGGTATTCTTGCCATTGGTTTTTTATTTTTCTGCTGGTATATTAATTCATTTGAATTTATTGCAGCAAGCATTACGATGCTTGCCTCCTTACTTCTGTGGATTGCTTTTAATATTCATTTTGATATTTTTAATAAAGCAGTTTTTGCGAAAGTTTTATGTTATTCTGGTTTAACTCTTTCTATTGCAATTTTATTTATATTTGGTATTGAGGAGGTGCCCTTCCCAGAAGGAGCATTACTATTTCATGGATATGGTATTGCCTTATCCTTATTAGGTATTTTATTATCAATTATTCCTATTTTATTTATTACTGATACCCAAATTATTACAGATTCTCCAAATGATCAATCATCTCAATTTTCTACTGCTAGCAGTTCAAGAAATATAAAAAATGAAATAGATGATGATTGGGAAATTGCTACCGCAGAAGATATAGAGGGTGGAGATTTTGAAGTTGCTGCCTAATTATTAGGCTTTTCGTGCCCCTCTTATCACTGAATCAACTACTAAATATCTCGTAATCCAGTAATTTGTAACTACTAAATTTATGATTTGTACAATACTTCTAATAATAGGATTGAAAATCAGATAACCTTTCAATGTGTTAATATATTTTCCACCTAATTCATGATTATATTGAGGGTATTTTTTTAATAATAATGGTAGATTCTTATTGCCATATATATACATAGAATGATAAAATTCTTTGATATTTTTATTACTATGATGTTTACTAGGAGCTTTTGTGGTAAATATTAAACCATTTGGAAATTTTTCCCATATTCTAATAGCTAAATCTGTATCTTCTCCACCATAATAAATAATCGATTCATCAAACATTTCTATATTATTCAATATATTTCGTTTGATGGATGTATTACTAAATAAAAAGTATTGAAATTTAACTTTTGAATTATTTGTAAATTTTCTAGCTCCCCGTTTCGGATGATATAAATATTTATCAAGTTTATTAGGTGTGATATTATCAGGTAAGATGTAATCACTAACTACTCCAACGATATTATCATTTGCTAACATTGATATGTGAGATTGCACCCAATTATTATTCACCGTCATATCACTATCTAAAAATAATATTACTTCTCCATTACCTTTTTTAATTCCTTTATTTCTTGTTATAGATCTACCCAAATTACGTTCATTACTAATTATATAAATATTTTTATTAGTTGCAAATTCACGTAAAATGGATAGAGTATTATCCGTAGACCCATCATTAATTAAATAAATATTTATTTTATTATCATATTGCTGGTTCAGGACACTCTTAAGACACATTTTAATTGTTTTTTCGACATTGTAACATGGAATAATAATATCAACAATTGGATTATACATTATAACGCACCTATTGATTCATAATAATTATATAAGTTATCTGCTACATTATTTAAATCATGATATTTAATTACCCATTCTCTAGATTTATGTTTATGCTCTATAATTTTTTGAGGATTTTCAATTAATGATATTAAAGTATTATGAAGTGTCTTTCGATTAACATTAATAAATGGATGATCTGGTATAAAACTTTCATATTCTGGAACTAATTCTGTCATACAACAGAGCCCCATTGATAAACCTTCAATAGAATTCATTCCATATCCCCATCCACCCATATTATCAATTTGATCAATTAATATATCACATGATTGTTTAATTTTAAGTGTTTCCTCGTGTGTTTTATTTTCAATGAGAATAAATTCTATATCGTGTGTTTTTTCTAATATTTGACATATTGAGATAATTTTGTCGCTTCCTTTATATAAACGATTTCTTGGACTATGACAAATCCGAATTTTATTTTTTATTTCATATAATGGAACATATTTAGATGTTTCAAATGGTAAAAATAAATATTGTAAGTTAGGATGTTTTTCAATTAAGTCTAATTCGCTTGTTAAATTTAATGTACTCATTTTATCAATTTTTGGAATTACACCTCTTGATCTTAAATCGGTACCATGATATGTGCAGATTATTGGTTTATTAAGATTATATAACTTTTCAACAAATCTACCATCACGATAAAATTCTAAACCCCATTCAAAATGAAATATATCATAATCTAATAATTTTAATTTTTCAATCATTGGTTCAACTTTAAAACTCCAGAGCCAGTCTCTTAAATCAAAATAATATTTTTCAATTATTGAATTTGGATACCATGTAGGAGGAAAGCCGGTATGATGTCTATAATTTCCTTCTTTACTACGTACTAATCTATAATAGAGGTGACGTCCCTGAATATATAAAAAATGTGGTTTAATAAGTGGGAGGTTTAAGCAGATTCCAGGGTTATATTGTTCATTAGTTTGGCATAGCGTTATAAAAATACATTCATTTCCTCTATCATTATGGGCTTTTTCCCATAAATTTAGAGTTCCAACAGTATTATAAGGTGCAATATATGCTATCTTCATTATATTAGTTGTCTATATATGGTTAATAGTTTTTTTTCTTCTATTTCCCAGTTATATTGTTTTTGAATCATTTCGCTATTATATAATATATTTTCTTTATAAATCTCTAGATTATTTAAATAAAATTCTATTGCATTGAATAATGATTCTTCATTGTTGGGCTTTACTAATTTCACAGCCTTTGAAGCAAAAGCTCGTATTGGTTTTAAATCAGATGCTACGATGGCACAATTAGAAGCCATAAATTCAAATAATTTTGTAGGTGTATTTTTTTGAAATGTTTGAATATTATAAAATGGAATAATACCAATATGTGAATCATATAAGACAGTCCAAATTTTATGATGTGGTATATAGGGAATCAATTGAATTCGGTTATTTTGTTGTATTTTTTTATTAAAATATTTTTCAAATGCAACAGTTCGACATTGACCAACAATTTGTAATTCTAAATTATTATATTTTTTTACTAAACTATTAAAAACATTAATCAGTGTAATAATACCACGATTATAATCCAGTTGTCCATGATAGATAAGCCGATAAGGCGATTTTATAGTTAATTTATTATTAATTTGATTTTTTTTCGGAAAATTTTGAATAACAGATACTGGGCCGAATTGTTTATATCTATTTTGATCAGCAAATTTGTTTGCTATAATAAAGTGGTCAACACTATTGAGATAATATAATTCAATTTGTGATAGTACATTATTAATGATTTTTTTTACTAGTCCAGAATATTTTGATAAGGCATCCCACATTGCAATTAAATCTTCATGCACATCGTAAATAATTTTGATATTTTTATTATTTTTTTTGCTTTTATAAGCAACCGATAATAATTCTAAATCATGTATATGTAAAATATGAGGATTGTGTTTTTTGATAAATTTCAATAGTTGTTTTTTATAATTCGATTGCGAATATTTTTTACTATTAAAATGATGATGAATAATTTGTTCATTATTAATTTTATTAGGTGTCTTACTATATGAAAAATATATTATTGAATCATAAGTTTTTTTTAGTGTATTTATTTGCTTATGATAAATTCTCTCATCATTTGCATTATGACCACAAGACGCAATAATTATCATTATAAAAATTCTTTTATTTTTTCTTTTTCAAGATAGTTTAACACAAAATAATACCATAGAATAGGATAAGAAATTAATATAATAAGGGACTCAATGTAACTATTAAAGAATATAATTAATGACCACATGATTAGTGGAAATACCCAACCTTTAAAATTATATTTTGCAGGCTTTAATTTATAATTAGAAAATAAGATTATTAAAAACATAATAATAAATGCTCCTAGGTTTGCAAGAGCTGCTCCTATTATTCCCCAAACTGGAATTAATAAAAAATTTAATAATATATTAGAGACTGCACCTAATCCCCTTATAATAGGTATGAGATATGTTTTCTCTAATATATAAATTGTTGGTAATAATAAAACATATAGACCAAAAAAATAATATGATACAAGAATTATAGGTAAAATAATTATCCCTTCTATAAATTTTTCCCCAATTAATTGATATCCCATAATATCTACATTAGCAATGATTGGTATAATTATTGTAAGGAGAATTCCCAAAAATCCCATTACACCTAAAAATAAAGTTTGAATAATTGAAAAATTTTGCTCTGCATTTTTTTTTGCTCCATGTTCTAAAAAATATGGAGTCCACCCCATATTAAAAGCCATAACAATTAAAAGTCCAAAAATACCTAGTTTATATCCAGCAGCATACAATCCTACAAAATGATCATTTAATAGATATGCTAAAATAAACTTATCAGCTGATTCGTGAATCATGGCAAAAATAGCAGCTGGAAAAAATGGAAGACCAAATTTTAATATTGGTTTCAGAAAATTATAATCAATACTCTTTATTGCAAATCGATTAAATAATAAAAACAATGATACAAATAGTGTAATAATTGATGCTATTACATTTGCTAATAAAACTCCTTGAACACCCATCATCTGTTGATTTACCAGATAAATTGTTAATATTAGTATAGATACAACATTGAGTAAATTAATACTAATAAACAAAATGGGTTTTTTTTCTGCTCTCAGTGTTAAAGTAATTAGATTCCAAATTATATCAGCATATATAATCGTAATAATATATATAATATATTGTGGGTTATAGATGCTAAATATAAACTGTGATAGTTGGTGACCAGCGATCCATATTAATCCTGACAATAAAATACTAGATATCATTTGTAAAATTATAATTGATGAAAAATATGCTTTTGAATTGTCATTTTGAATATAAAATTTCATTAATGCGGTATCCATTCCATATCGATAAAATGCCATTGCCAATCCTGTAAAAGCATAAAATTTTGAAATAATTCCGAATTCATTGGTTGTTAAGCTGCTTGTTAAAATTGGAAGTAATAAAAATGTAATAAAACGAGATGCAACATGTCCTAAACCATAAACTATTGATTGCTTTGCTAATTGCGTAATTGACATTGTATTTATTTTAAAATCATAGTTTTTCTAAATATTCCTTCAGATCCAAAACTTTCTTTGAATTTTGCAAGAGATATATTTGGTTTTTGATTATCTGTAAATAGTCCAAAATCATAATATTTATAATTATTATTTATTGCCCATTCAAATATTTTTAAAAATAATAAATTTAATGGTCTAAAATTTTGAAATTTCATATCATGACTAATATAGAATGCTAGTATTGTTTGGTTATTACATATAAAATTGATTACTCCAGCAATAACCTGTTGATTATATTCTGCAGTAAATAAACTTATTTTGCTAGGAAAAAGTTCTTTAATTATTTTGATTTGATGTAGAGTATGCGTTGGATTTACACCATGCCTTAGTTTTAAATTATTTTTCAGTATTTTATAAAACTCATCATATTTTTCAGATTGTTGGATTATAATATTTTCTCTTTGTGCTTTTCTAATTGCCGTTCGATTTTCAGCCTTAAAATTAGATTTTATATCATCTATTGATTGATTTAGATTAATCACATTACTTAATTCTAATCGTGAATATCGAAATGATAATTGATATAAGCAAAATTCAATATAGTTTGACATAGATTGACTGTAGCAATCTGGAGGAAAAGTAATAATAACTTGCTTATAATTTTTCTGATTAATAAAATTTTTAAAACTTTTAATAATATTAAATGCATCTGAATAGGCTAGTTGCTTATTATGTATAAAAGAGCCAAATGACAATCCAGGATGAGAAATAAATTTATTATCTATAATTGCAGCAGGTAAAATGGCTATAATCTTATTTTTTTTATAAAATAATAATGAACAATCTTGGAATTTAGGCTTTTCGTGATAATCTATAAATCTTCTATAATGAAATATTGTACCATTAGTAGAATGATCAATAAATTTTTCCCAATCATTATAGTTGGATTTATTAAATATTTCACATTTTATCATATTTCTTTTATATAATTAGTTGAATTAATTCAAATTACCATTTATTTTATAATAAATAATCTTATATTTTCTGTTATACTGTACTTATAATTATAGCGATAAATGGCAAAAATACAAACTATATTAGCTCGACAAATTTTAGATTCAAGAGGTAATCCAACTATAGAAGTGGATATATCTCTTGAAAAAGGTGGTTACGGACGTGCTGCTGTTCCTAGTGGTGCCTCTACAGGATCTTATGAAGCTATTGAGCTTCGAGATAAAAATCAAAATGCATATCATGGAAAAAGTGTCTTTAATGCTGTTAATAATGTTAATTCTATTATAAGTAAAGCAATTACTGGTATCAATTTTAATTCATATAATGAATTAGATAATTTATTAATTGAATTAGATGGTACAATTAATAAGGGACATTTAGGTGCAAATGCTATTTTGGGGACTTCTATGGCGTTTGTTCATGCCCAGGCAAATCAACAAATGATATCACTATTTGAATTATTACTACAAGATCGTCCAGTTTTACCTGTACCAATGATGAATATTATTAATGGGGGAAGTCATGCTGATAACAATATTGATATTCAAGAATTCATGATTTTTCCTCTTGGAGCTGAATCATTTTCTCATTCATTGCAGATGGGTATAGAAGTATTTCATAATTTAAAAACTATTTTACAATCTCAAGGTTATCATACATCTATAGGTGATGAGGGAGGTTTTGCCCCTAATTTATCTTCTAATGAATCTGCAATTGAAATAATTATGGACGCTATTCATAAATCAGGTTATATTCCTGGAAAAGATATTTTTATTGCTTTAGATGTTGCAGCAAGCGAATTATTTAATTCTCATAATCAGCTTTATATGCTTAAATCAGAAAATAAAAATTTAGATTCTCATGAAATGATTAATTATTATTCCCAATTATGCGATGATTATCCTATTATATCAATTGAAGATGGTCTTGATGAAAATGATTGGGATGGATGGGTAGAATTATATAAATCACTTGGTAGTAGAATTCAATTAGTTGGCGATGATTTAACTGTTACGAACCCTGAAAGACTTAAGAATGCCATTGAAATAAATGCGATGAATGCAATTTTAATTAAATTAAATCAAATAGGAACTATTACTGAAACAATTGATACAATTAATATGGCAAAAAAAGCTAACTATGGATCCATTATATCACATCGATCAGGAGAAACAGAAGATACCACTATTGCTGATTTTTCAGTTGCAATGGGTGTGGGTCAAATTAAAACAGGATCTGTTTCTCGAACTGATCGTACATGTAAGTATAATCAATTATTAAGAATTGAGCAAAAATTACAGCACGCAAATCCATTATTTGGGGGGATGGATTATTTAGGCCATATATTAAATGAAAAAGAGAATTAAAAGGAATCAATATAAACCATCAATATTGTTTTTATTTATTGCTTTACTGTGGTTGATATTTAATGAATCAGGTATCATGACTTGGTATAAATTAAAAAACGAACAGTATGGATTAATGAAATCAATTGATGTATTGCATAATGAAGAAATTCTTATTGAAGAACATATAAACAAATTAACTAATGATTTTGATTATTTAGAATTTATTGCATATTCACGTTTTAAAATGGTTAAGCCTGGAGAAAAAATTTTTAGAGTTAAAGATTATAAGAACGTTAAACAGTAATTTTTATGCCTATAAAACAATTATTTTTATGTGTATTTCTTCTTTTATCTTCATTAATTTCTCAGTCCAATCATATACAAATTATATCCATTGATAATATTTCTTATATTTCTCTTAATGAATTTATAAAGACCACTAATTTCAAATACAAATTTTTTGATGATAATAATAAAGCCATTATTTATCATAAAAAAAATAGAATTGTTTTATCTGGAAATTCTTCATTCTTTCTAATTAATGATGATGTTTTTCATTTATATACTAATATTATTGATAATAAAAATGATTTTTATATACCAGTTAAATCATTTATTATGCATTTAAAAGAAAATCATTTATTGGATAACATATATTTAGATTCATCTGAAGAATTATTAATAATTGATTTTCCTGATTATAATATTAGTAATTATTTTTTATCTGAAAGAGGTAATGGTTTTTCTATTACTTTAAATTCATCAAAAACTTTTGATGAGGATTTAATTGCTTTGTGGATTACTGATAATAATTGGCTATCCCTTAGTATCCCAGGTGCGATTATTGATACATCATCGATTGCTAGTATACCACTGAAATCACCAATAGAAGAAATCAAAACAGTGCAAATGAAAAACTCAGCTCAAATTTCATTTTTATTAAATATTATACCTGATGATTTTGAGCTATCGTCTTATGATAATAAAATGGTTATAAGTCTTTATACTGCACAAGAGCTCAATGCACAAAAAATTAAAGAAGAAAAGAAAAAATATATTATTGATACTGTAGTTTTAGATGCCGGGCATGGTGGGAAAGATCCTGGAGCATGTGTGCAAAGCTGTTCAATTCAAGAAAAAACTATTACCTTAGCTGTAACAAAAAAAATAGGTGAGGAGTTAGAAAAATTAGGTATGAAAGTAATTTACACACGTCAAGATGATAGATTTGTACCATTAAATCAAAGAACACATATTGCTAATTCCAATGATGGAGATTTATTTATTAGTATACATGTTAATTCAATTAGTAATAGTCCACGTACTAAAGGTTTTGAAACATACTTGCTGCGGATTGGGAAAACAGACGATGCGATTAAGGAAGTCGAAAAAAGAGAAAATAGTGTTATTGATAAATATGAAAACTCATCTTTATTATATGAAAAACTATCAAAAATTAATGCAACTATTATTCAAGATGCTAATGCAAAACAGAGTGCACATTTAGCAAATTTAATTCAGCAACAGCTTGCTATTAGCACTAATGATAAATTAAATCGTGGCGTTAAGCAAGCTGGTTTTCAAGTATTATGGGGAGTTGCTATGCCTAATGTCTTAGTAGAATTAGGATTTATTACCAATAAAGATGAAAGAAAAAATTTAACTTCATCAAAATATCAGATAAAAATTGCAAAATCTATTGTTAATGCTATCATGATGTACAAACAAAATTATGAACAAAATATCCTCAAATAATAAGCAGCCCATTATTGGTATTTTTGATAGCGGCTTAGGTGGCTTAACAATCTTAAATCAACTTAATAAAGATTTTAATAATTATAAATTTATATATTTTGGTGATACTGCCCATTTACCATATGGTACTAAAAGTCACCAATCCATCATTAAATTTTGTGAACAAATTGTTGATTTTTTAATATCTAAGGGTGCAACTATTATTATTATCGCTTGTCATTCTGCAAGTGCAGTTGCAATCGATTTTTTAAGAAAGAAATATTCTATACCTATTATTGATGTTATTCAGCCAACAATCAAATTGAGTTTAATGATTAAAAGTAATAAATCAATTTGTGTTTTAGGAACTTCTACAACCATTTCATCAAATACATACTCTGAAAACATTAAAAAATTATCAACTAATATCAAAGTTTACGAAGTCGCATGTCCTTTATTTGTTCCTATTGTTGAAGAAGGATTAGAAAATTCGTTAATTGCTAATCAGATTGCTGAAATGTATCTTAATCCCTTAAAATCACTATCTATTGATTCATTAATATTAGGTTGTACGCATTATCCAATGCTTTATAAAACTATAAAAAAAATAATTCATAAAAATATTATTATTATTGATACAGGAGTTGCTATTAGCGATGAATTAAAACAAATTCTTCCTAGCAGTAATGATAGCCAGAATGATAATGAGTATTATGTATCTGACTTGCCTTATAGATTTAATGAATTGGCATCTAAGTTTTTAAAATATGAAATTAATAATGTTAAACAAATTTCTTTAAAATGAATAATTTAGATTTTTTATTATCATTAGAAACACAAGGAATTAAATTAGGTCTCCAAAGAACTACAGCACTATTATTAAAGTGTAATAACCCAGAAAAAGATTTAAAAAGTATTCAAATCATTGGTACTAATGGTAAAGGTACAACGGCTGCTTCTATATCTAGTATATTACAAGAGGCAGGTTATAAAATAGGACTTTACACCTCACCCCATCTAGTATCATTTAATGAAAGAATAAAAATTAATAATAAATGTATTCCTAATAATTATGTTCAGAAATTTATAGAAAGATATAAACAAGATATCATTAATAATTCATCCACTTTTTTTGAAACAATGACAGCGTTAGCTTTAGATTATTTTAAATATAATAATGTTGATATGGCAATTTTGGAAACAGGATTAGGAGGCGAGTATGATAGCGTTACGGCTTGTAATCCTTACTTACAGGTTTTCACAAGTATTTCTAAAGATCATATGCATATTCTTGGTAAGAATATTGAAGATATAGCTACAACTAAAGCTAAAGCAATAAAAGATGGTATTCCTTGTATATCCTTTCCCCAAAAGAGAGAAGTTCAATTAATACTTGATAATATTGCACAACAAAGACATACCTCGATTGATTATAATTTAGGTACTTTTTCTAATAATTATATTTCGCCATTAGTGGGAAATCATCAAAAAACAAATATTTTACTTGCCATTAAAGCATCTAAAATTGTACATCCTAGTATTAATGAAAAAGAAATTATGAAAGGCATCAAAAATATTTCTTGGCCTGGAAGAATGCAAGTAATTCAAAAAAAACCATTAACTATATTTGATGTTGCGCATAATGAAGATGGTTTATTAGGATTATGTTCTACTATTAAGGATTTTTCACATAAAGGTAAAAAAATATTAATTTTATCTTTACAAAATTCTAAACATATTGATAAAGCATTACCCTATTTAAGTCAATTATTTGATGATATTATATGTACTCAATTAAATGATAGGATGTATTCTAATAATGATTTAATTAATTTATTTTCTAATTATAAATCTATTAAGTCAGTGAATTCCTCATTGGAAGTTAATAAAATTATTAATGAGGCTCATCTAGATGATTTAATTGCCATTGTAGGTTCACATTATTGGGGAACAGAGATTGAGAAAATATTTAAAATTTCCTTGGTTAGTATGTAATATAAGTAATAAACTTATTTCAGAAAGGCTCAATAGCCAGTTTATTATATAATTATATAATTCCATATTCACATTATTAAAATTCCAAAAATTAAATAAAGGATACAACGAATGGAAACTAGCAAGCTTAAATCGCTTACTGTGAAAGCATTAACAGAAATGGCTAATAAACTAAAAATTAAAGATCATATTGGTTTAAAAAAACCCGATTTAATTAAACTTATTTTAGAAGCACAATCAAAGAAAAAAGAAAATATTTTTGCTACAGGTTGTTTAGAAATTTTACCTGATGGGTATGGCTTTTTAAGATCTCCAGAATGTAGTTATTTACCAGGCCCTGATGATATTTATGTTTCACATTCACAGATTAAAAGATTTAAGCTCAAAACCGGAAATATTGTTACAGGTCAGATTCGTCCACCAAAAGATAATGAGCGCTTTTTTGCACTCTTAAGGGTAGATAGCATTAATGGTAATCAACCAGATTCTCATAGAAATGTGATTTATTTTGACAATTTGACTCCACTATATCCAGAAGAGCAGTTAAAATTAGAAGTAGATAGTAGGGCTTTATCTACACGAGTAATCGATATTCTTTCTCCTATAGGGAAAGGACAAAGAGGATTAATTGTTGCTCAACCTAAAACGGGTAAAACTGTTTTATTGCAAAAAATTGCTAATTCAATTTCAAAAAATAATCCTGAAATTAATTTAATGATTTTATTAATTGATGAAAGACCAGAGGAAGTAACAGATATGGCTCGGAACGTATCAGCTGAAGTTGTTGCTTCAACTTTTGATGAATCAGCGGATCGACATGTACAAGTTGCAGAAATGGTTTTACAAAAGGCAAAAAGAGCAGTTGAAGTAGGAGAGGATGTAGTTATTTTATTAGATTCGATAACTAGATTAGCTAGAGCATATAATACAGTGAGTCCACATAGTGGTAAAATTTTATCCGGTGGTGTTGATTCTAATGCATTGCATAAACCTAAAAGATTTTTAGGTGCCGCAAGAAATGTTGAAGATGGTGGTAGTTTAACTATTATATCGACCGCTTTAATTGATACCGGGAGTAGAATGGATGAAGTAATTTTTGAAGAATTTAAAGGCACTGGAAATATGGAATTAGTTTTAGATAGAACTTTAAGTGATAAAAGAATTTTTCCAGCGATTGACTTAAATAAATCAGGAACAAGACGTGAAGATAAATTGATTGGTAAAAAAGATTTACAACGATTATGGATTTTAAGAAAATTATTATCAGGAATGACCAATACTGAATCCATGGAATTTTTATCAGAAAAATTATTACGAACAAAAACTAATCGAGAATTTTTAGATTCTATGAGTGAATAATGAAATTAGCAAATCGCATACATCGCATTCAGCCTTCTGCTACTCTAGAAATGACAGCTAAAGCAGCAGAATTAAAATCAAAAGGGGTTGAAGTATTTAATATGAGTGTAGGAGAACCAGATTTTAACACCCCATCTAATATTATCAATGCGGCAATTGAAGCAATGAATAGTGGTCATACTAGGTATACACCTGGAGCTGGAACTCAATCATTAAAGCATGCTATTCAACAAAAATTAATGCGCGATAATCATTTAGATTATAATTTGGAAGAAATCATTGTTTCATCTGGTGGAAAACATTCTTTATATAATGCCTGTCAAGCTCTCTTTCAAGCAGGTGATGAGGTAATTATTTTTAGTCCATATTGGGTATCATTCCCAGATTTTGTATCTGTTACTGGAGCTACCCCTGTATTTGTTAAGACAAATCCTACGAAGCAATATGAACCTATTTTTGATGAATTAGAATCTAAAATTAATAGTAATACTAAAGGAATTATTATTAACTCACCATCTAACCCAACAGGTGGTGTTTGGAGTGATGAGGCAATTAAGCGAACCATTGATATTGCTCGCTCTAATAATATTTGGGTTTTTTCAGATGAATGCTATGAACAATTGACTTATGATTTACCTTTTAAAAGTACTTATCAATTATGCCCAGACTATGATAAAATTTTAACATTTCAAAGTTGTTCGAAGACATATGCGATGACTGGTTGGCGTATTGGATACACTTGTGGTAATAAGGATGTCATTAAAGCAATGTCAAAATTACAAGGACAAAGTACATCTTGTCCTAATAGTATTGCACAATTTGCTGCCACAGAAGCTCTTTTAGGAGATCAATCATCTGTAAAAAATATGAAAGCCGCATTTAAGATTCGTCGTGATTTAATAGTTAATAGATTAAATTCTATGGATGGTATTTCATGTGATATACCGGGTGGAGCTTTTTATGTTTTCCCAGATATTAGTAATTTAATTAATAGAAATGTTTGTGGAAAAATAATTAAAAGTGCATTAGATTTATGCCTAGTTTTATTAGAAAGTCAATCAGTAGTATCTGTTGCAGGAAATAGTTTTGGTGCGAATCATAATATACGTTTTTCATATGCAACTTCTGAGGATACTATTAATGAAGCTATGAATAGATTAGAAAAGATAATTTTAGATTGTAATTAAGGAGATATACCAATTATGAAAAAAAATATACACCCAGAAAATTATAGATATGTTGTATTTCAAGATCTTTCATGTGATTACTCTTTTTTAACTCGATCTACAGTAGAAACAAAAGATACGATAAAATGGGAAGATGGTAAAGAATATCCTCTTTATAAATTAGAAATATCAAACAAATCTCATCCCTTTTTTACAGGTCGTCAAAATCTAGTGGATTCTGCAGGGCGAATTGAAAAGTATATGAAAAAATACAATATGACATCTAAAGACTCTGATCAATAAATATTTTAATTTAATAAAGCGATTTAATAATTAAGTATTAAATCGCTTTTTGTTATTATGAGAAATTTTTTAAGAAATCAATTAATTATTTTATTAACAAAATCATCTATTTTGGTAGGTGGACAAGCTGTTATTGAAGGTGTTATGATGAGGGTTCCAGGATTTATTGCAACGTCAGTACGAAATCCAAATGGTGATATTATAACCAAAAGAAAAGAATTTATTTCTCTGATACATAAAAATAAACGTTTTAATTTACCGATTCTTAGAGGTGCAGTCAGTTTATTTGAAGCAATGAAAATTGGATTTAGTACGTTGCAGTGGTCTGCCGATATCGCGTTCCCAGAAGAAGCAAATAAGCAAAATAAATTTGTAGAATTTATTATGACCGTTGTATCTATTATTTTTGCACTTTCCTTATTTATTTTTTTACCTCTTGGATTGACATCATGGTTTTTTAATGCAGAACAAGATCCAATTCTTTTTAATATTATTTCTGGATTAGTTCGTATTACTATTTTTCTTCTTTATCTCTTTATCATATCTAAAACTAATGATGCTAAAAGATTATTTCAGTATCATGGAGCTGAGCATAAGGTGGTATATACATTTGAAAATGGTGATGATTTAAATATTAAAAGTGCCAATCAATATCCAACGCAACATCCTAGATGTGGTACTAGTTTTATGTTTATTGTAATGCTTGTTGCAATTTTATCATTTATTGTTATCGATAGAATATTTATTGAATTATTTGGAAGTATTACTCTGCTTAATCGTTTTGTAATGCATATTTTATTTATACCTTTAGTGTCAGGTCTTGGATATGAAATATTAAAATTTTCATCTCAATATCAAAATAATATTATATTAAAATATTTTATAAAGCCTGGATTATGGCTACAAAATATTACGACTAATGCACCAGATGATATGCAATTGGAAGTTTCGCTTGAAGCTCTTAAAAGTGCTTTTGGAGAAACATTAGATGAATACCATGGTAAAAAACATATTGCTGATGCAATAGGATGATAGATAAACTTCAATCTATTATTAATCAGTATAATGAACTATCAGATTCTTTATCTGATCCAGTGATTATATCGGATTCCAAAAAGTTTGCTAAAATTGCAAAAGAGCATAATAGCTTATCTCCTATAGTTGAAAAATCAACTGTATATATTGATAAAATAAATCAATTAAAATCAGCTAAAGAGATTTTAGAAAGCGAAGATTCTGAATTAGCCTTATTAGCAAAAGAAGAAATATCCATATTATCAGATGAAATAGATAAATTAGAACAAGAATTAAAAATTCTTTTGATTCCTAAGGATCCAAATGATAATAATAATATCATTCTTGAAATTAGGAGTGGTACAGGTGGAGATGAGGCTGCATTATTTGCAGGAGATTTAATGAGAATGTATATGAGATATGTAGAAAGAATGAAGTGGAGCAGTGAAATTATTACACTACATGATAATGAGGGGGGTGGTATTAAAGAGGCGGTAATTAGTGTTAAAGGTATTGGAGCATATGGAAACATGAAATTTGAAAGTGGGGTCCATCGAGTTCAGCGTGTTCCAGATACAGAATCTAGTGGTAGATTGCATACTAGCGCCGCTACAGTAGCCGTATTACCTGAAATTGAAGACTTAGATATCGAAATTAAAGATTCTGATATTAAAATAGATACTTATCGAGCATCTGGTGCAGGTGGCCAGCATGTTAATAAAACTGAATCTGCCATCAGAGTAACACATTTACCTACTGGGGTTGTAGTGACATGTCAAGATGAATCATCACAACATAAAAATAAAGATAAAGCATTAAAAGTTTTACGAAGTAAAATTTATGAAATTCAACAAGAAGAACAAGCTAAAGAGCGAGCTGATAAACGAAAATCAATGGTATCAACCGGTGATCGAAGCGCCAAAATACGAACGTATAATTTTCCACAAGGCAGACTTACAGATCATAGAATTAATTTAACATTGTATAAATTAAACGATATTATGGATGGTGATCTTCAAGAAATTTTTGAATCATTACAACTTGAAAATCAAAAATTATTAATGGAAAATGCATAAGTCTAATTCCATTCAATCTATATTAAGTTTAGGAGCACGTGAGCTTAAAAAAAATGGTATTTCCAATTATCAAAAAGAATCTGAGTGGCTTCTTTTACACATTCTTCAAAAAAAATCATCTTGGCTAATTTTAAATAAAAACAAAAATCTAAAGGATATTCATATTACTAATTTTTTAGATTTAATTGATAGACGATTAGATCATATTCCTATCCAATTATTAATGGGGAAAGCTACATTCTATGGTAGAGATTTTTTGATTAACCCAGATGTTTTTATACCAAGACCTGAATCGGAATTGATTATTGATATATTAAAAAAAAAAGTTTTTCTTCATTAATTGATATTGGATCAGGTTCAGGCTGTATTGCAACTACCTTAGCATTAGAAATCTCTGATATAAATATTGATGCAATTGATAAGTCTGATATTGCGTTGGAAACTACAATTAGTAATGTAAATTATTATGCATGCAGTAATATTATTAATACATATAGATGTAATATTTTAAAAGAGTTACCAAAAAATAAATATGATATTATTGTATCTAATCCACCCTACATACCATCTAAAGAAATCAATAATTTAGAGCACTCTGTTAAGTATTATGATCCACTAGATGCATTAACTGATCACTCTGATGGAATGAATTTTTATAAACGTATTGCTGATATATCAAAGTTTATTTTAAATAAAAATGGCTTAATTATTTTTGAATTTGGTACTGAAGATCAAGAAAAAAAAATAATTGATTTATTTTATTCGTACCCTTATCAAACCTTTAATGACTTGGATGGTAAGCCAAGAATAATTATGTTTCAATTATGAAGTTTTTATTTTCTTTCTTTCTTTTTTTTAGACCTTTCAATATTGCTCTAGGTGTTTTTACCTCATGGGTAGTTTATTTGCTTATTGGATCATCTAATATGGTGGAGTTTTATAATTTGAATCTCATTATTATTTGTTATATGTCAGGGGCTAACATATTAAATGATTTTCTTGATATTAATATTGATAAAATTAATAAGCCTAATAGATTTTTAGTTAAATATCCATTTACTCAGAAATATATTTTTTATTTAATTGTCATATTATTTTTTATTGGATCGTGGAAAGCTTGGCAAATATATCCACTTGCAAAAAGCATAGCCTTATTTTTGGTTCTTCCATTACTTATTTTTTATGAGATTTTTTTAAAAAAAATACCCCTTATAGGAAATATTGTCATTTCATTATTAGTTGGTAGTGTATTTTTATATACTGAAGCTGGACTAACTAATCAAATTATTATTACTTGGAAAATATTTATTTTAGCATTCTTCCTTAATTTAATTCGTGAAATTATAAAAGATTTGGAAGATATTAATGGCGATCATCAAAATAATATTCAAACTTTTCCGATTGTATATGGTCAAAATCAAACTATTCTCTTAATAAGAATTTTATCTTTAATATTCATTCTTATATCTATAAGCCCATTATATATTTTGAATTATTCGACGTATTATATTCCATTAATCTTTTTTTCAATTCACATACCATTATTGTATATTATATGGGGATTGAGAGTAAATATTACTACTACAAAATTGCATTATTTTTCTAATATTTTAAAAGTGATGATTGCTAATGGTATTATTATAATTTTACTTTCTTATTAATATTATGTCAGACTTTATTCATTTACATAACCATACAGATTATTCATTACTTGATGCTGCGCAGTCTATTGATATGATGTCAAATCGTTTAGCTGATATCAATATGGATACAATTGCAGTTACTGAGCATGGTAATTTATTTTCATTAATACCATTCTATAAAAATTCAATAGCTAAGGGAATTAAACCTATACTTGGCTGTGAGGTTTATGTTGCCCAAGGTAAGCATACCGATAGGCATATTGACAAAAATAGTAAAAAATGGAATTATCATCATTTATTATTATTAGTTCAAAATGAAATTGGGTTAAAAAATCTTACTCAACTTGTATCAATTGGCTATTTAGATGGGTTCTATTATAAACCTCGTATTGATAAAGATTTAATTAGAGAGTATAATGAAGGTTTGATTTGTACAAGTGGCTGTCTAGCAGGAGAGGTTAATTATTATGCTAGTATTAATGATTACGATGAAGCAAAAAGGGCTGCATTGGAATATCAAGAGATATTTGGTGAACGGTTTTATTTAGAGGTTCAGAATCATGGCCTTGAAGAAGAATTGCGTTCCCATGAAGTTCTATTAAAACTATCTAAAGAGTTGGGTATTGAATTAGTTGCTACTAATGATAATCACTATGCATTTGAAGAACATTCTGATTCTCATGATATTTTATTTTGTTGTGGTATGGGGAAAGAGCGCTCAGATACAAATCGTTTAAGTTATGCTCCACGTCAATTTTATATTAAAACTCAAGATGAAATGTATAAATTATTTAAAAACTTTCCTCGTGCATTAGAAAATACGGTCAAAATTGCAGAATCTTGTAATGTCAATATTCCCATGGATAAATATCACTTACCTGAATTTCCAATTCCAGAATTAAATGGAGACTCTATTGATTCGAATGATTATCTTCGTTCGATTTGTATGGATGGGCTTAAAGAACGTTATTCCGACATCACTCCGCAAATACAAGGTAGATTAGATTATGAGCTAGATGTTATTAAAAAGATGGGATTTGCTGGATATTTCTTAATTACACAAGATTTTGTGAATTATGCAAAATCTAATAATATTCCGGTTGGCCCTGGACGAGGGTCTGCTGTAGGATCGATTGTTTCTTATTGCTCTGGAATTACAAATTTAGATCCATTAAAATATAATTTACTGTTTGAGCGGTTTCTAAATCCTGATAGAATATCAATGCCTGATATTGATATTGATTTTTGTGTTGAAGGACGTTCAAAAGTCATTGATTATATTAAAAGTAAATACGGTAAAAAATCAGTAGCACAAATTATTACTTTTGGAACCATGAAAGCAAAATCATCAATTCGTGATGTCGGTCGAGTTATGGGTTTGCCATATGGTCAAGTGGATACAATAGCTAAAATGATACCAGCTGATCCTAAAGTCACTTTAGAAAAAGCGATGAAACTAAATAAAGATTTAAAGGAATCGTATGATAATAGCTCTACTATTAAAGAATTAATTGATCATTCAATGATATTAGAAGGGATGCATCGTCATGCTGCGACGCATGCTGCAGGTATTGTAATTACTCCAGGTGAATTAACAAATTATGTTCCATTATACAAAAACCCATCTACTGGTGATATTACTACTCAAGCTGATATGAAATCAGTTGAAGATTTAGGGTTGTTAAAAATGGATTTTCTAGGACTGCGAAATTTAACAGTTATTGATAAAGCAGTAGATATCATTAATAAGCGCCATAATCAAAATATTGACATGTCTAGCTTAGATTTAAATGATAGTAATGTTTTTAATTTATTTGCTAGTGGTAATACTGTTGGAATATTTCAATTTGAATCTTCTGGAATGCAAGAACATCTAAAAAATTTAAAACCAACTAAATTTGAAGATTTGATTGCAATGAATTCATTATATCGTCCTGGGCCTATGCAAAATATACCTGAATATATTAATCGCAAGCATGGGAAATCTCAAATTAAATATTTACATCCAAAACTTGAAAGTATTTTAGAAGAAACTTTTGGTATTATAGTTTATCAAGAGCAAGTAATGGAAATTGCTACTGCTATAGGAGGATTCACATTATCTCAATCAGATATTATGCGAAAAGCGATGGGAAAGAAAAAAAAGCGCTTACTTGCAGGATTTAAAACTGATTTCATCAATGGAGCTAAAGACCAAAATATAGATGAGAAAATTGCTATAGAAATTTTTGAATTGCTTGAAAGATTTGCTGAATATGGATTTAACAAAAGTCATTCGGCTGCATATGCCATGATTGCATATCAAACAGCGTGGCTAAAAAATTATTATCCTGCTGAATATTATGCTGCTAATTTGTCATCAGATATTACAGATACAGATCGTGTGGTTAAATTATTTGATGATGCTAAAAAATATGATATTAAGATTCTTCCACCTGATGTAAATCTTTCTTTTGCTGATTTTAGAGTTGTGGATGATAAAACTATATCATATGGTTTAGCTGCAATTAAAAATGTTGGCTATAAAGCAGCTGATGATATTGCAAAGTATAGAGTTGATAATCAAAATTATAAAACAATTTTTGATTTATGTACTATTGGCTCTACTGCAGTGAATAAAAAAACATTAGAAAGTCTTATTTTATCAGGGGCTTGTGATAATATTAATGGACATCGATCTCAGCAATTTCAATCAATTGATCAAGTTATACGATTCGGACAGCTATATAATCAAAAAATGAATAATGATCAAGAATCACTTTTCTCTAGTTCTGATACTACATTGGAGATTCCCATACCAGAATTAGAAGATATTCCTGAATGGACTGATGAAGAGTGTTTGGCAAAAGAAAAAGAGCTAATTGGTTTTTATTTATCAGGGAATCCACTAGAGCCATATAAATTTGATTTAGCAGATTTTGATATTGATAATATTAATACAAAAAATCAAGACTTAAGAGTTGGTGGAATAATATCTAGCATAAAATTATTATTTGATAAGAGAAATAATCAATGGGCTATTGTTACATTAGATCGTATGTCTTCTCGATCTGAAATATTTGTTTTTAATGATTTGTATGAAAAGAAAAAAGATTTAATTCATGAAAATGCACTTTTATTTATTAGTGGTAAGCTTTCAAATCGTCAAGCTGATGGAGATGATGTGTTAAAAATTATAGCTGATGATATTATTCCAATGAACACTGCACGATCAAAATTTAGTAAATATATTCATGTTAAGATTGCGTATGATAAAAAAGATGAATCAATTTTGAATTCCATTAAATCATTAACTAAATCATATAAAGGTCATTGTAGATTTATTTTAAATATTGAAACATCAGCTGGATATATTCATAAAGTAGTTTCTCAAGATATTAATGTTAGTCCAGAGATTGATTTTATTCAATCATTAAGAGAAATTATTGGAGAAGATAATGTATGGATTGAAACTTGATTGCACTTGTTCAAAGAGTTAAGGATTGCACAGTATTTTGTGATGGTAATATTACTAATTCAATTAATAGGGGGTTTTTAGCATTGATTGGAATAGAATCGAATGATTCTATAGAAGATATTAAATATATTTCCCACAAATTAATAAAATTACGTATTTTTAACGATTCAAATTTAAAAATGAATTTATCGGTTAGTGACATTAATGGTGAAATCATGCTTGTTAGTCAATTCACTTTATGTGGTGATACTAAACGAGGGAATAGGCCAAGCTATATAAATGCCATGGATGTTAAAAGTGCAAAAATTATTTATAATGATTTAATTGAGTATATGTCAAAACAGTATAAAAATATTAAAACAGGAGTATTTCAGGGAAACATGGATATTAAATTAACCAATGATGGTCCTGTAACTCTATTGATAAGGAGTCAAGATTGAGTAATATAAGAGTAATTATGGCAAAGCCAGGGTTAGATGGTCATGACAGAGGAATTAAAATTCTTGCTCGAGCATTTAGAGATTCTGGAATGGAAGTTATTTATTTAGGACTACGTCAAACACCGGAGATGATTGTTTCTGCTGCTGTTCAAGAAAATGCTGATGTTATTGCCTTATCCGTATTAAGTGGAGCTCATATGACTATTTTTAAGAAGGTAAAAGATTTAATGGATCAAAATGAAATTGGTGATGTATTATTAACGGGTGGAGGTATTATTCCAGATCAAGATATGGAAGAGTTAACCAAGTATGGAGTAGGCAAACTTTTTGGCCCAGGAACCCCTGTTAACATTACAATAGAATATATTAATGAGTGGTATGATAAAAATAGGAAGCATATAAATGAATAAAAAAGATTTAGAGGTAATTTTTAATGAAGATCTTGGAACATCTTTTTTTCCCCTTTTGGCAGAAGAATATTTAAAGGAAAAAGATTATGATCGAGCATTAAAAGTTATAGATATCGGTTTATTATTAAATCCTAATAATAATGATGGTAAATATATTAAAGCAAAAATTGCAATGATTCATTCAGATCCTAAATTAGCTGTTCGTTTATTAAAAGAAATTCTTGCTTCTGATGAGCTATATATTAACGCAATGAAAATGCTAGTTCTTCATTATCAATCTACAAATACTAATCAATCATCAATGAAAAACCTTTTACATCAAATTTTAGATTTGCTACCAGGTGATGAATTTGCCACTAGTGTTATGAAATCAATTCAAAAACCTAAAAGAAAATCATCTAGAATTAGTAAAAAAGCAAAACCCTCAAAACGAACAAGTACAAAAAAATCTAGTCGTTCTAAAAAAAATACAATTGAATCAAAACCAACTAAAGTAAAACCAGCTAAAATTGACCCCAAAATGGCGACTCTTACTTTTGTTGATATTCTCATTAGACAAAAACAGTATAGTCAGGCTAAAAATGTTTTAAAGGTAGTTATTAAAAATAAATCAATTGTAAAAACAAGCATAGCACAAAGACAGGCAAAAATTAAAAAAGGATTATCTAAGGAGGGATAATGAAAATATATGAACAACGTATAGAGAGATTAAAATCCATTATGAAAAATAATGGTTATAATTCCTTTTATACATCAAATATTACTAATGTGCGTTATTTAAGTGGTTTTACTGGCTCTTCTGGATTTTTATTAATTACAGATAATGATGATCATTTTTTTTCTGATGGAAGATATACAGAACAGTCTAAGCATGAAGTATATAATCAAAAAATTCATATAACTGCTAATCATTTAAAATATATAAATGATGAAAATTTATTAGATAAATCATGGAGCTTATGTTTTGAAGGAAATCATTTATCATATGATATGTATAGTAAATTTCAAAAAGCTTTAAATGTTAAAGAATTGATTCCTGTTAATGATATAGTAGAAAATATTGCTGCTGTTAAAGATCAGAGCGAAATTGATGCATTGCAGTGTGCAGTAGATATAACAGATAGAGTGTTTGATATTATTTTAACAGAAATTAAAGTTGGTGTTACAGAAAAGCATATTGCATCTAGAATGTCTTATTTATTTAAACAGGAAGGTGGAGATGGAGATAGTTATGATCCAATTGTAGCTAGTGGAGCTAATGGTGCGCTTCCGCATGCAACTCCATCTGAAAATACCATTAAATATGGTGATTTTATTGTGATGGATTTTGGAGCCTTATATAAAGGTTATCATGCAGATATGACACGAACAGTTGTTGTAGGTGAAGCATCAGATAAGCATAAAGAAATTTATGATATTGTATTAGAATCACAGCTTGCTGGTATTTCATATGCAAAAAGTGGTATTAAGTGCTCTGAGCTTGATAAAGCTTGCCGAGATGTTATTGAAGCAAAAGGATATGGAGATTTATTTATGCATTCAACAGGCCATGGTTTAGGTTTAGAAGTTCATACAATGCCAAGGATTTCATCTGTTAATCATAATCTTCTAGAAGAAAATAATGTCATTACTATTGAGCCCGGTATATATATAGCTGGATGGGGTGGTGTCCGAATTGAAGATGATTGTATTATCAAAAAGGATTCCTGTCAGCCAATGAATAAATCAAGTAAAGAGCTTATTGTAGTTACTTGATCAATACTTTTGATATATATCAGAACCCCTCTTTATATGACGATCAGTATTGGTGGAAAAGAGATGATATTGAATTTTATAAAAAAATTATTCCACCCCATTCCAAAGTTCTTGAATTAGGTTCTGGGACAGGTCGTTTAGGCGTACCCTTATTGCGTAATGATGTTGAGTATTTTGGTTTAGAATTATCTAAAGAATTCTGCAATTATACTCGGTCAAAACTCTTACATGAAGAGCATCAAAATCAAATCATTCATGGAGATATGACTTCATTTAAAATTGACCATAAATTTGATTATATTTTTGTAGCATTTAATACATTCTTACACTTATTAATAAATGATAAGGCTGCACAATGTTTTCAATGTGTCAAATCACATCTGTCTGATAATGGCATATTCATTCTTGATATTGTTCATCCTCATCCATCTTTTTTATTTAAATCAAATAATAAGCCGGAATTAGTTATGGATTTTAAAGATTCTACTAATGATGATATTGTTAAAATTTATGAGTATTGTGAGTATAATCATGAAACTGAAATTTGTGATATTATATGGGAATATCGTTACCAAAAGTATGTAGATAATAGCAAGCAATTTGAATATCAAATGCGAATGTATTATCCTGATACAATCAATCGACTTCTCATAGATAATGGATTTTATATTGATGAGGTTTATGGTGATTATGATATGAATAGATTTAAAGAAGATAGTCAACTACAGATATATAAAGCGATATAATATTGTATAATACAAATAAAATTAGTGGAATTTTGTTTGATATGGATGGTACTGTATTAGATTCGGAGGGTTTGTTTGATTCAGCTCAAATTAAGTTATTAAATGAATATGGCATTACAGTAGATGCAAGTGAATTATCTGAATTTAAAGGAATGTCTTATAAAGATTTTTATCCTCGTTTTATGAGTAAATTTAATTTAAATGAAGAAGAAGACTTTATACGATCTAAACTTAGAACATATTTACATCATATTATGGAAACTGATTTAAAATATATTGATGGGTTTGAGGATTTTTATAACTCATTTATTAGAGATACTCATATTAAAGTTGGCTTGGTTACCAATACAACAAGACTAACCTATCAGAAAATTCAAAGTTGTACTAGCATAGATCGTTATTTTTCATTTTCCATTACAGTTACAGAAGCTATAGAACCAAAACCATCTCCATCTCCCTATTTACAAGCAATGGAATCTTTATCTTTATCATCTAAAGATACGGTTATTATTGAAGATTCAAAAACAGGGTTAATGTCAGCCATTCAATCTAATGCAAGAGTATTAGGCATTACAACATCCTTAACAAAGAGTGAAATGAAAAAAATTAATCAAAATATAAATGTTGTAAGTTCTTATAGTGATATTAAAGCCTATTTGGAAAATTTATAATTATATTGTATAATACAATTAATGATTTCTGAACATTTAAATTCTTTTTTATGTAATATGAATGTGCTTGCGCGTCAAGTTGCTTCAAAAAATAATCTTTCATTATCACAGTATTATACATTAACTAATATCTCATCTAGTGGAATATCTATGAGTAAGCTATCATCAATACTTGGTATTGATAATAGTACATTAACTAGAAATGTGAATATTCTTATTAAACACTCATTTTTAAAGAAACAGCAATCTTCTCAAGATAGGCGAGAACAAGTCGTTTTATTATCATCTAAAGGTCTTAAAATTTCAGAAAAACTGGATATTGATATGGAGGAATTGCTTAATAAATTTATTCTTGATATTAACGAAGATTATAGACAATCTTTTTTGGATATATTAGAACAATTAAACTGGAAAATGAATTGCTACATTAATGACCTATAATCAAATTACAGATAAATTATTATATTGGTATGATTCATGTGATAGGGCAATGCCTTGGAGAGGAGAACAGGATCCGTATAAGATATGGGTATCAGAAATTATGCTGCAACAAACACAGGTTACTACAGCTCATACTTATTATTTAAAATGGATTGATCGATTTCCCAATATTAAAAGTGTAGCCGAAGCATCTATTGATGATATTTTAAAATATTGGGAAGGTTTAGGATATTATTCGCGTGCACGTAATTTTCATGAATCATGTAAAGTTTTAAATAATCAAGATTCTCAAGTTCCTGTGGGTGTCGAAGAATTTGAAAAGTTAAAAGGAGTAGGGCCATATATTGCAGCAGCAGTACAGTCAATTGCATTTAATATTCCTATTGGTGTGGTAGATGGAAATGTGAATAGAGTGGTTTCTCGATTTTATGCATATAAAGAGATTCCATCAAAGAATAAAAATCAAATTAATGATTTTATGAGTTTTATTATTAATGATAAGCGACCAGGAGATATTAATCAGGCAATTATGGATTTAGGTAGATATGTTTGTAAACCTGGAACTCCATTATGTGATGAATGTCCATTAGGCAAAGGATGTGAAGCATTTAAGCTTGGTATTCAATCAGACTTACCCACTAAAGTTAAAAAAGTAAAAAAGCCACATTATAATGTTGCAGTGGCGATTATTTGGAATAAAAAAAAATTACTCATAACAAAACGAAAAGAGGATGGCCTTCTTGGTGGCCTTTGGGAATTTCCTGGTGGTAAGATTGAAAAAAATGAAACCAGTAGCGCCGCTATTAAGCGTGAAATTAAAGAAGAGTTATCTATCAATATTAAACCTGAATCATTGATTCATCAGGTAGATCATCATTACTCTCATTTTTCAGTAACCATTAATGCCATTCAGTGTAAATACGAAGGTGATAAAATTAAATTAAATGGTCCAACTGATTTTAAATGGATTAATATATCAGAACTAGATTCATATGCTTTTCCTAAGGCAAGTATAAAACTATTTAACGCAATTAAAGATATTCATGATTAATC
>CEVN01160055.1_pt1 | contig 42720 bp, 37 predicted proteins | sample 427041 | NCBI WGS metagenome assembly CEVN01 (sample SAMEA2623463, study PRJEB7988) | marine metagenome | biome: marine biome (ENVO:00000447); feature: surface water layer (ENVO:00002042); material: "saline water (ENVO:00002010), including plankton (ENVO:xxxxxxxx)" | depth 5 m
TCAATACTTAACTGAGCTGCATCTTGGACATGAATATACTCTCTTCTCTCCTTACCTGTTCCTCTGTAAATCAATTTCTTATCCTTGACAACTTCACTTATATACTTATGCAATCCGTTCCATTCTTGTGATCTAGGGCCATACAAAGATCCATATCTAAGAATTGTATAATCTAGATTATAGTGCTCGTGATAAGACTCAATCACTATCTCAGCGGCCTGTTTGCTTGCCCTATAAAATGATCCATAAGGACTATAAACATACATGGTTGAAGCATATATAAACCTTTCAATACCCAAATCTACACATGCCTCAAGCACAGATGCAGTTCCCATAATATTAACACTTAAAGTTAGATTAGGATTTGCCTTTGCCTCGCCGATATCGGCAATCCCTGCAAAATGATATACAAATCTTGCGCCGGATAAATGCTCTTTAATTCGATCGCAATCATTTAAATCAATTTCATAAAATAATTGATCCGGTCGAAGCCATTCAGCCTTCTTCCGATCTAATATGACTACTTCATTACCTAATTCAGATAGATAGTCAGCAGTATGACTACCAACAAAGCCGGATCCTCCAATTATTACAATTTTATCGCTCATAAATTCTAAAACTACTTCGCTCTTGATTGATATTCAAGTTCTGGGACTTGATTTAACAAGCTTTCACCGTTTACAAATCTTACCACTTCCTTTACTGCATCTATCTCCATTGATATTCTACTTGCCTTACTCATTGGCGCCATGTGAGGAGTTGCTATGCAATTATCCAAACCAAGCAATTTTCCTGAATAAGGCTCTTCTTCAAAAACATCAATTGCAGCCGATGATAAATGACCACTCTTCAAGGCTGAAAAAAGATCATCCTCATTCACAATCCCTCCCCTAGAAGTATTAATTATAATTGAATTTGGCTTCATTGCTTTTATTTCTTTTTCCGCAATGAAGTCTTTTGTACTATCGTCCATTGGCAAGTGAAGGGTAACAAGATCGCTCTTCTCAAGTAACTGATTTTTTGATACAAATTCAACTTCAACTTTTTCAAATTTAGCTTCATCAATATAAGGATCGAATACGAGAATCTTTCTTGGCTTAAAATGTGAAAGAATATGAATTAACTCACTCCCAATCCTACCCGCTCCAAAGACACCAATCACTGACTCACTGACGGATCTTCCCATCTTTTTCTTCCAGATACCTTTTTTTAAACTTTGGGAAGTCAATACTGAGTTTCTCAAAGTAGATAAAATTGAATTCATTGTGAATTCTGCCACTGCCTTTGAAGGGCCATCTGGAGTATATGAAACTATAATTCCTCTTTCACGAGCAGTAAGTAAATCAACACTATCTAAGCCTATCCCAACCCTTGAAATCATTTTAAGGTCATTGGCAGACTCAAGTACTTCTTTATCAATTTTGTCTGTTCCAGCTATTAGATAAGAAACACCATTCAAATAATCGATAAGCTCAGCGTGAGTAAACTTTCTGTCTAGAGGGTTGACTAAATATTGTACGTCATTCTCTTTTAATATTTTCAAGGGTGCTTCATCTTCTTGGCCAAAAGGTATGGTTGTGATCAGTGCTTTTTTCATTAGTTTTAGTATGTATCTATTTTAGGCAATGGAAGATGATTCATTTTAAGCCTAACTCTTGCCTGTGATGCCTTCCACTTTCCAGTTTGATTGAATGTTTTGTCTTTTACTGACCAGCCTTCGCCATATCTGTATGCAAGGTATTCCTCGGTCTTTGATGCTACCTTTACCCTCGTATCATAAAAATTAATTTCTTTGAGCTCCTTGAAAAAAATCTTAGGAAAACGATGGTAAATGCACTCGCTAGTATTTATGTGTATCTGCAAATATTTTTTAAAGGCATATCTACAGAATTTCTCAGACAATATCTTTCTCGCCAAAGACCACATAAAATTATTGTTCTTATATAGAGCAGCTAGATAATAGAGCAACTTTTGCTTTAAACCAGACAGACTTCCAACAGGGGAATTTATCCACCTCATATAGGCATATTCATCATCTTCCTTGTATAAATATATATCAACATCCATGTATCTTAGGTTTGTTGTGTTTACTCTAAGTTGGATAATATTATCTATGAATGGAAAACCCTTCTGAACAATTACATCAAAGCCCAGCGGAATAAAGTAATCATTGAAAGTCTCAATACTGGGTCTTTCATTAAACCAAATTGCTATGTCCATATCATGATCCCATGACATAATCTCACCATCTCTATAAGCACCCAAAGCTGTTCCAGCTTCAAGCCAGTAATTGACATTATTTATCAAGAAAAAGTTATTGAGCAATTTAAGTGTTTCTTTTATATCAGAGGACATATATCTATCTAATTTGTAATAAATGAAATATACATTCAAAATAAATCTTTTTCATAATCCATTTATAAGTATTGGTTTTTTCTTAGAAAGTGAGCCTCTTAAATAATGATCAACAATATCATTATCATATAAGTCATATATCACTCTTAGATGAGCAGGCTCAAAATCGGATGTTCTCCATACTCTTCCACTGGTTTTCTGGGAAGATAGCTTTAGCTCGCCACTAACCTTAAATTTGTCAATCATAGCCAAGACCTCATTTCTAGCCTTTTCAACAGCTTTTGCTGCAACGTCATGGATGCCATCCCCCATGGAAAGCTTAGGGACAGATTGATGAAAAATATCACCCTGATCAGGTTTTTCAGTAATATTATGAAGTGTGATCCCAGCAAACTGTGGCTCAAGAAAATAAAAAGGCCAAAATAAGGTCGCTGAACCTTTATACCAAGGAGAAAGACCTAAATGAAGATTGATTTTATATTTGGGTAAAGCACTTAAAACTGGGTCTTTTATCATATCTGGCCCAAAAATGAATGAGAAATCAAAATTATGTGATTTTACTATTTTTAAAACCTTACTCGAATTAAGCTCTTCAGGATTAATTAAAGTCATTCTTTCTGAATCAAAAACATCAGCTGGTTTTAAATTTCCAAACGCTCTAGCTTCTACTTCATGCCTGTCTTCAAAATGCCTTATAAAATTATTTTCATCTTTTGGAGATAATCCATTGGGTGTTTCAGGAATTATATTTTCTCTTCCCATTACAATTGCATGATAGTCAACATCTGACCCAACAATAGAACTTTGAACATACAAATGCCTCGAGTGCGATCCAGAGAAGATCAATATTTTCATCCGATGACCTTTATTAGATTTTTGTCATGGAACATCGAAGCAGCTTCATAAATTGTATAAAAATCAATATTTGATTTATTTGATATATCTAAAATTGTGTTTGATGAATCAGCCATATGCATGATCCATTCGTATGCATTTAAATGTTCGCCCGTGAATTCAAAGTCCAGTTCAAACTTTCTTAAATCAGATCCTTTCTTATTTTCTAATTCTACAGATTGATTTATTGTGCCGCCTATTGGTGGCATTAGGCCCTTTATTCCCAATTGATCCTCACCCTTATTGTTAAGTCTCTCTATAGTTCTATTAGCTTCTAGTAATTCAAAAGTTTTCAGGTATGCATTCAATGTCTTGAGGAGATTTTTTGAACTTACAAATTCTAAATTATCAGCAGATGTATGATACTCATCATATTCATAATACTTTGACTTTGTGATTGTTACAGTTGGTATTCTGAATCCCGGAGATGAATATTGCCTTTCATCGCTACCATCTGGTCTAAACCCATAGTGAATCCATTTTGGCTCTATTGATTCTACAGCCATTTTGCTTAACTGATCTATTTCATGATCTCCTAAAAAACTTTCCTTTACTCCCAGTAAGTCCGGACCTGCAGTTGTTGAAACGACAAAACCGCAGTATATGTCATTGTGTGATTTATGCTGATTCAGAAATGCTAATGCTCCAATAGTCTCGGGGCATAATATCAATCTATAACTATAGTAAGTGTCTCTTTTTTTAATTTCATTAAAAAGATATACGGCTGTAATGATTCCGGATAAATTGTCATTGGCAAGTGATGGATGACAGAAGTATGATGAAATTATAATTTCTTTATCAGATACTCCCCTATGATATGACTCTCCCAAGAGCATGCTTCCTTTTGGATCTAATTCTGAATCAATGAATATCTCGAATGGTTCGGAGAACTCAGAGCTATTCAGCTGGTTTTCAGATAAACAAAACCCCCAATTAGGTTTATAATAACTAGTCCTGTATGGAATCCAGTCTTTTTTATCTGGAAGAGTAAAAAGATTCTTCAGAAGCTCCTTTTTTGTAACATTTTTCTTATGTATGGGTCGACTATAATTAAGAACATGTAAATTATTCTTCTGCCAATCTATCACTTTCTTTCCTTCACTATTCTTAATGAATGCGTTTCTGATAATCCATTCATCAGGAATAATCCAATCATAAATCTTTTTACCTGACGGAGTATTAATCGTTTCTAAGTCAACTATCTTAGAAAGAATTTCTAAAGTTTCTTTATTTCCAATACCTGTAAGACTTCGATTTATTGGGAATAGCACCTTAAATAATTCATCAACTTCCTTTTCTGATGGATTGGTAAAGTTATTAGGATTAAAAAATTTATACACTTCTTTTCTCTGCGATTGAATACAGATAAATACCCAATCTCTTATCAAGATAATCGCCAAAAAAATAAAATAACAGATCATTAATGGCTGGCATTTTATTAAAAAGAATATGTGACTTGGGGAAAACGCCGTAAAAATCAGTTCTGCATCTACTTTTGGCTATCTCATTTACATCTAAATTAGCATCCCTCAGATATTCTTTTAATGAATTAATAGAAAAGGTCTGTAGGTGTTGAGAGTGTTTAAATATTGCTAGGCAGTCTGGACAAACTTTTTTCTTTATAGCTAAATCTTCCTCGAATCTAGTTGTGATAAGAGCCTTACCACCAGGTTTCAATATTCTGTTTATTTCACTAAAAGCTTTTTCTAAGTCATCATCCAAAAGATGTTCGATCGTTTGAGTTGAGATTACAAGATCAAATGTACTCTCCTCAAAATCTGTTTCACTAATTGAGCCAACACTAAAATTTACGTCTGGATACTTCTTCGAAGCGTTCGCTATCCTCTCATCTGATAAATCTATTCCGAAAGCCTTACATTCAGTCCTTTCAGCAATAAAGTTTATAAATTCTCCAGATCCAGAGCCCATATCAAGTATCTTTATCTCGTTCCCTTTTCTAGTGTCTAAAATTTTTTTTATTTTTTTAAGAAGCCAGTATCTTGATTTCATAGAAAACCAAGGCGTTACTGGGTTAATATTCCCAAAGACATCCCAATATCTTGAAATCTTATCTCTATCCCACTCTACTTCATGTGGTTGAATATTCATTAATTACTCCTTTTCGATAAACAGTTGTTATTTCTTTATACTTTTATAACACCCCTTCGAATGTAGTCTTGTGCAAGACCTAACTCATATGGTGTATCAATATCTAGCCATTTACTATTTTTTGTATAAACGGGATTGACCTTCTTTCTTTTTAACACTTCATCAATTGGATAGTAAAGTGAGAGATCATCTTGGCCATTTGATATTTTCAGCTCAATTTCTTCAAGCAATATTTCCATCAAATCTTTTGAGAATTTGTAGATTCCTATTGATATACCATCTACATGATCTATTTCAGATAATTTTTTTCTTATTCTTATTATATTCTCATTATCTATCTGTACTTTTACAGGATCATCGATATTAAATAGTTCCTTATTCATTCGATCAACTAGAATCTTATTTTCATTCTCGGATGACATAAATACATCTATGTCCTGCCTATTGCAAAGTAAATCACTTGTTGTAAAGATTATGTCATCATTACAAAATTCTCTGGCATACCAGAGGCTTAACATATTGCCCTTTGTTTTATAATCTGGATTATAGGCATATCTAATTGGGATATTTTTATATGACATTCCAAGAATATCTATATACCTTTGATGTTCAAGACCCAGCACTATAACCACTTCATCAATCATGTAGTCTTTTAACCACTCCAATTGATACTCAATTAGAAACTTATCCTCTATTTTGTAGAGACCTTTCAAACCATCACTTACAAAATCCTCCATTCTAGAGGATATGCCGGCCGCGTATATTATGGCTTTCATTATAATATTTACTAATTATCTTTTTAACTTTGTTTATGCTGACGTCCATCCACCATCGACCATAACATCAGTGCCTGTGATGTATGAGGACATTGGTGAAGCTAAGAACAATGCCGATGTAATAATCTCTTTTGGATTTCCAAATCTTGCGAGTGGAATTCTGGTGCAAAACTTTTCATAATTTTCCTTATCATCCAAAACTCCAGCATTTATCTCTGTCAGAAAAGGTCCTGGGGAAATTGAATTAACTGTTATATTATGTTGTGCCCACTCGAGCGCTAAAGTTTTAGAAAGCATTAACAAAGCACCTTTTGATGAAGAGTAAGTTGCCCTATCAGGGTATGTTACACTTGAAAAGATACTAGTTATGTTTATCACTCTGCCATATTCGGCAGCCTTCAATAATCCAAAAAAGCCCTGATGCAAAAGCAAGGCTCCTCTTAAATTGACATCCATAACTTTATCCCAATCGTCTAGATCAATCTTTTCGATTGGGTTTCTGATATTCATTCCAGCAGAGTTAACAAGTATATTTAACTTGCTATTAGTTTTTTCAGAAACGAAAGTGGATAGATCTTCAATTGAATCTTTATTGGTAATATCAAGCTGTTTATATGAACAATTACCAGATATGTCCAGTTCATTAATCTGATCAGATACAGCATTTAATTTTTTTTCATTTCTGCTTGAAATAATTACATCAGCCCCATGTGTTGCTAACGCGTTTGCTATCTCCCTACCAAGACCAGTTGCTCCACCTACGACTAATGCAGTGCTTCCTTTAAAATTAAATGGCTCCATAATTTCTCTCTCTAAACTGGTTGTGGAAATAAACCTCCGTCAACCCTGATTACCTCACCCGAGATAAAATCAGAGGCTTCAGAAAGCAAAAACTCTACTACGGGAGATATATCCGATGGATTGGCAATCCTCAATAGCCTTTCTTCAGAATTTATACCCTGAATATCATGAGAACTCCTGCCTTTTATGGTGGCCATGAATCTCCCTGTTTTTGTTGGTCCTGGCATAATACAGTTAACATTAATTCCGTCTCTTCTAAGCTCTTTTGCAAGAGATCTGGTTAGTTGTAATACGCCTGACTTTGCTACTGAATAAGTAGTTTCCTTATCAACTCCAAAAGCTGCATTAACAGATGATATCGTTACTATTTTTCCAAATTGTTGTGACTGCATATATGGTACAACAGCTCTCAGGGTATTAAGACACGTATAATAATTTCTCCTGAATATATTTTCATGTTCCTCATATGAAATAAAAAAACTATTATTCTCAGCTTTACCTCCAGCGGCTTTATCATCTGAACCAGAAATGTCTCCACCCGCGCTTGTCACAACGCCATCTATCGTTCCAAATTTATTTATGAATTCTTTGGCTAGATTTAGAGCATCATCCATATTCGTCAAGTCTGCTGTCTGGTACCAACATTTAGCACCATTTGATTCAAGAAATTTTAGTATATCCTCAACACTTCTCGCTTCGTCATAGACAGTGCAAGCATCTTTACTGATATCAGTTATTCCAATGTTGTATCCCTTTTTTGATAAATATTTAGCATATTCTAAGCCTAAACCCCTGGTTCCCCCTGTGATCAATATATTCTTCATATTTTTCTCAATAACCTTGATAAATTTTTGGCTGAAGCGAAGACTTCATTATTCTCTGATTGTACCAAATCCTCTCCTCTGCATCCTTCCTCAAATCTTGTTAATGATTTTCCATTCTTGATTGAAATTGAGTCAATATACTCAATAAAAATAGTTTTCTCTACAGGCAGAGACTTAAATGCATTCCAGTACTGTTCATTCTTAATATTGCATTCTCGTGTAATCTGAGCGCCAAGCTCTATAGAGTAGCTTTTTATGCTTTGATTATTATAAATGAGCTTTAGATATTCTGAGAAATCGACATATCCTTCTCCAATTGGGCACCTAACCAACCTTATTCCCTTTTCAGAATCAAATACCTGATAGTCCTTTAAATGAACATTCTTAATTAGGTGCTTTGTGTTCTTGTAAAATGACTCCGGAGTATCTAAACATGAGATAGAATTACCAATATCCCAGTTAATACCAAGATAATAAGTATCAAGACTCTCAATTATCTGAACAAGTTCTGTTGAACTTAGATCCTGATGATTCTCTATCGCCAATGTGAATGAATATTCCTTTAGGCAGTGAGAGATTGAACTTAGCTTCTCAATAAAGTCTTCTTTTGCTTCTTGGAAAGAGCCTGATAAATAACGATTACCTCCATAAATTGTCTTGCCATATTGATCCATCTTGATTCTTGCCGAAGATATCCCAATCTTTGAAAGAGTAGGTATGATTTTTTCCATGTAATGGATATCGAAATGCTCTAGATCAAGGTAAAAATTCACATTTTTCTTATCTAATTCGTTAAGAAACTCTATCCCTTCATGTAAATTCTCTAACGTAAAAAACCTGTCAAAAGGAAATTCAATTCCACCTAAATGAAGCTTTTTAGATTTCTCAACTAATTCTTCAAGAGATATCTTTTTGAATTTATTTTTAGTATCTTCAATAAAGCCGGAGCTATAACCAAAAGAATATAAGTTGAGGGATAAATCACCAATTTTCATACTTATATGGCTCTATACTTTTCAATATGAGTAAGCAAATCAGCAATATTATCGTTCCCTGAAGGATTAATAAGTGAATCATAGGATATGATATTATTGATGGCTGACTTTTCCATAGCAATCCTAGTGCCTGCGGTGTGAGATCCCACATGTGGTGTAAGAATTACATTATCAAGCTCATCGTATGGAGATATTTTTCTTTCTTCGTCAAAGACATCAATTGCGGCACCGAGAATACGTCTCTCTCTTAAAGCTTTTGCTAATGATCTATTATCAAGAACTCCGGCTCTCGAGGTATTAATCACAATTGAATCCTTTTGCAGTTCTTTAATTATATTGTTGTCAATAATTTTCTCTGTTTTATCCTCGAGAGGTAAATGTATTGTCAAGATGTCAGATATGCTAGCCATCTCATCCAAATTTTTAAATCTCTCAACAGAGTATTTTTGAGCAAATGACTTATCCCATGTTCTTGCATAGCCAACAATATTGGGCTCAAAGGGTTTCAATCTTTTGACTACCTGTTTGCCTATACTTCCTAGGCCAATGACACCAACAGTACAGTTTCTAATATTCCTACCTTGAATGACATCCCATTCACCACTTTTTAAGCTCTGATTCATTACAAAAGTGCTTCTCAGCAAAGCTATCATGTTGGAAATACAAAGTTCTGCAACAGCAACAGATGGTTTATCAGTTGTTATAAATACCTTCACACCATTCATCTTTGCTGCAGCCAAGTCAATATTATCAACTCCAACACCGACTCTTGATATTGCCTTAATACCTCTAAATTCATCAAAAAAATCATTTGGATATTTTTCGAGGCCAGCAATAATATAATCGACATCCTCAAATAGTTTAGAATTGGAGTTATAGTCGACTCTTTTACCAGACCTATTCCAAATAAGTTCAAACTTTTTTTCATCAAGTAGGTTTAAATATTCATCTGAGTTTTTAGCAAACTCCTCGATTGCAATTAATATTTTTCTTTTCATTTTTTTAAATTTTATTGAATGAGAATAGATAGAAATCTGACACATTATGTCCTGTAATACGACTTTTAATCAATGTATCGAGCTGTTTATGTAAATAGTAGGTCTTTCTTTCGCTCACATATTTCATAATTTGCACTTCCAAGCCTTTAATCATAGACAGGTGATAATTTGTAAAAAAAGCACCTGCACAACCTTCTATAAAATCAACACCATCTGTAGCATAAGCAATAAAACTAAAATCAAAATCAAAATCTACTTGATTCATCATCAGTGCACATAAGTGCTGATTTCTTCCGCCTTTGGAAGACGTTATATCCTTTACAGGCACCTGTAACTCACCTGTCGCAATAATCAGGTGATTACCATGAGCAGACTTCCTGTATATTTCCCAGTATTTCTCAGCTAAATATTTTGCTGCATACTCAGTTTCTATCTCTGCTAAATTATCTAATATGTGAATCGAATCGAAAGAAAAATGTGAGGCATTTTCCTTAATATACTCAATTAGAACCTCTCTTGAACCAATAAGAAAATTATCAATTTTTTTTGCACTTTCTTCCTCTGACATATTTTCTTTTGAGTAAATTGATTTAAGTACTTTTTTTGGAAGAATTGAAGAAATATCATATTCTTCTATTATTTTTATAGCCTGATTCTTTTTAGGTTGAACGGTGGGTCCAGAAGCAATAGCATCAAGCTTATGATTTCTTTCATCAGAAAGAATAAGGTTTATGATTCTTGTTGATCCAGATGCTGCTGATAGACCCCCTCCCTTTATTTTCGATAAGGCTTTTTTTATCTCATTTGCCTCTCTTTCTGGGATTCCAGCTGTAAGAATAGCTGAAATGCATTGAACTTTTTCACATATGCTCACATCATCAATAGGAAGAGCCATCATTGCTGAGCCTCCCCCTGAAACTAAAGCTATTAGAAGATCGTCTTTATTCAATTTAGAAACAAATCTTACTATTTGCTCACCTGCTGTAACACTCTTATCGCTTATATAGGGGTGAGTTGATTGGATGATTGTTGTGTTTGAGTATTCATTCTTATAATCATCAATATGAGTGATGATCAAAGCTTCTCTTATCTTATCAATAGAAAGAGAATCAACTAGACCTTTGTACATTGATAAACTTGCTTTCCCAAATCCAATTACATAAATGTCTTTAAAATCATTTAAAACAAGATCATTAATAGCTAGATTTTCTTTTGAAACTGATAAAGATTTTTTGACTAAGATATCCGGAGAACATTCACTCATTGTTGATTTCAATAATTTCATGGTCTTATTGTGTATCTGACTTTCAATAAGCTCTTTCATTATAATTTCATCCCTTGGATTAAAGATTCTGATCTTAGTCGGTCATCTTCGGTAAGACTGTACTCTTTTGTCAATTCATTTTCCTTTTCTTCCGTAAAGATTCTGTCATTAATATCAGAGAAGCTTGGAAGATCTCCAGTTGATAAGTCGAAATATATTGTTCTATTTTTCACAGCCTCTTTCGCATTTTCAGATATATTCCTGATTCCTAAATCAAAATAAACAACGGGCTTTGTTGTAGCACATGCCTGGTGAAATGCTGTTCCAATATAATCAAATACAAATACATCAACCATATGCTCAATTTCCATAAAACTTGAACTCACAGGAGTGTTTTCTACTGTCTTATAGAGAAATAAATATTTCTCTTTGGGGTGAAGTTTTGTCTTCAATCTATTGCTAAATAGTTTATTTAACATCCTTTGCCACTCAAGATAAAGGAAGTCTGGCATATCTTGGTATGGCCCAAATCTGTGCATGGTACCTCTCAGAGTAGTGGGAAAATAGTAGTAATTTAAATTGCTTTTTGATGGGAGAGTTACCACATTACTCTTATAAATTGATAGAAGGGTTTCTGCATTCGAAGGAATATAATTATTTATATCATTCATTATGAACCGATAAGAATTACTATTTTCTAAAATACCATTTCCATAGCCAAGAATTTTAGACGAATACATTTGTTCACCAAGTGCACCAAAAATTGGCTCATCATAAACACCAAATGCCTCCCCATGGATGATATTGATAACTTGTATTCCCTTGTTATAGCAATAAGAAGCAAGCATCCTATTTTCTATTTCTACACCTGAGCCAAGAACAATCGTGTTTGAGATTTTGAGATTCTTTTGATCATCAGGATTTATAGACTCAACTATGTGTTGAGATGAGATATCAATCAATTTAGAGCATATTGGCTCATTAAAGTACTTGTCTAGTAAATTCCTCAAATTCATCCTCAAATAGGAGATTTGTTCTTTGTAATCGCTTATATGTAGCCAATTATCAGAGGTCTTTATTGGTATTAAATCAAGGTTATTCAATAATATATCTAGATTTTTTTTTGAAGAAATTGCTGACGAACCGGCGATTGAAAGCTTGGTTTTTTGCTTACCCATTCCCTTAAGAAATCTCTTAAGAACAATATATATATGTTTCTTATCGATCTGATTCTTGACAAAGTGAATAGAAGTATTCCTCCCAAAATGATCATACTCAAGGTCAAGACCCTTAGACAGCTGATGATAACCAACATATGGCCATGATTTTAATCTTGAACCAATTAGTTCATTTGGGACTATCTCATATTCTATCTCTCTCAATTTTAAATAGGACTGAGTATACAGTTTCAGGAGATCTATGAAAAATATACCTATTAAGTTAGTGCCTTTTGGAAAATTAGAATATGAATCCTCTAATAGGATCCTCAAGTCATTGAATAATGCTAGTGATGAGGCATTATCCTCAGTTATGAATTCATTAATATCATTTAATTTCAATATTTTTCCCAAAAAATGACATGTCCTCTACTACCACTAAAAAATACAAATAGGACTTATTAGAGCTTTTTTTGTGATTGAGATGATTAAATCATTTATATGTATCAATTAAATCATCAGCTTTCATGAGTTCTTCTACTTTTAATCTATCCTTTTCTGTATCAACACTAAATGTCTTCTCGCTTATTTTAACCATATATACTGGTATGTTATTTTCTATAAAACGAAGCATATCCACAGACTCTATCTTTTCTAATTCAGTTTCTGGAGTTTCATTGAATCTAAGAAGTCCTTCTCTAGTAAATGGGATTATACAAACTTGCTTGTACATAGGAACATTATCAAAGCCTTTTTTTCTGGATGGGATAGGCTCTCTTGAAAAGTAGATTGCATGGTTGTTTCTATCAACAACTACTTTTACTTCATTAGGATCTTCAAAATCTTCAATATTATCAATTCTTGCCATTAGGTTTACGACCTCTATCCCATCTAATTCATGGAAAGGTTTCACAGAAGCAGAAATCATTCTTGGGGTTATCATTGGCTCATCGCCTTGAACCATTACTACAATATCGGTTTGAAGTTTGCTGTCTTCCTCTATCTTCAGCATAGCCTCAGCAACCCTGTCTGATGCTCGTTGATGGCCTTCAGATGTCATGATAGATTTCCCTCCGACTGATTTAATATATTCATGAATTTCTTCATCGCAAGTCGCTACATAAGTCTCACTTATATGTTCACACATTCTGGTTCTAAAGTAACAGTGGCCAATCATCGGGATACCAAGAATTTTAGCCATTGGCTTACCAGGGAATCTTGATGAATTCATCCTTGCAGGAATGATTGCAATAATATTTCTCATTAAATTATTTGACTAATATGCTTAAAGACTGCTCTTGAATGGGAATCAATCATCCTTATGTCTAAACTGTATGCGATCATCTCATATCCCTCTTTAATCCTATCTGCAAGCTCATTTAGATTTGGCTCTATAATATGAATACCGGAGGGTATTGATTTTGAATTGCCAATACTGAGAATCTCTTCCAAAGCCTCTATAAAAATTGGATGATCAAATTGTCCAGGTATGCCTAAAGAGCCGCTAAGATCATAGGGTCCTATGATGTATGAATCTAGCAAGCCTGATTCAAAAATACTTTCAAGATTTTCTAGAGCATCCTTATGTTCAATTTGAGCAATAATAAGAGTTTCGGTCTTTTGCCACTCTAAATACTCTTCGAAATTTGCACCATAACCCTGAGCTCTTGCAAGACCAACACCTCTCTTTCCGTTAGGGGGATATTTAATTGAATCTGAAGCATGAAGAAGATCATCTACTGAATTCACCATTGGAATTATTATTCCATGTGCGCCAGCATCCATAACTCGCTTTATAAGATCACTGTTATTAGAAGTTAGTCTAACTAGAGGCCTTACATCACATAAATTGATTACTCTTATTAACTCCTCAGCTTGATTGATTGTTATTGAGCTATGCTCAAGATCAACTGCCAGCCAATCAAAACCAGATTTAGCCATAATTTCAGCAATAGAAACATTTGGTAAAGTTATCCATGAACCTATTTTTGCTTTATTTTCCTTAAAATATCTATTCACACTTAATTTTAGATAGTATTTATTTTTTTAACTCTATTTTTCTAAATAAAAGCTCTAAGCCTACTTCTTGCATAAATATCTTAAATTACCGCTACCAAATCTATATGTAAAATATTTATCTTTTTCAAAAATTTCTTCAGTCACATCCAAACCATCTATTCCAGGCACTCTTGTTACTACCTCAAATTCATTGCCTAGCCATGATTCCAAATCTTCTCTTGATGTTTGCTGATACTCTCCGTATCCATGATCAAGAAGTCCTTGAAGTCTAAGAGGAGATATTTTGCCTTCAAAAGTCTCGTATAAAAGAGATACAGGTATATCATTTAGAAAAAGTCTTAAAAACTCCCAAATCTTCAATTCTAAACCCCCAATGCCAGCAATAAAGATAAAGAAAAAGCCATTTTTCCTAGTCACTCTTGCGTGTTCCTTAACTAATTCCTCTATAGGATTCGGAAGATGATGAAGTACTCCTGCAGAAATAACAAAATCAGCTGATTCATCTTTGACTGGAAGCGAGTCACATGAACCATGGATCATCTCAATATTTGATCTGTCCTTAAATCGATCTAAATTAGTATTAATTATATCTATACCAGAATCTACACCAATTATCTTTTTTGGGCCATATTTGCTCATCACATCGGTATATCTTCCAGGTCCACATCCGCTATCAACAATAGTTAATTTTTTTAATTCATTTTCGCCTATGCCCATCATGTTGATTATTTGCTCTAAGCGTGCTTCAACCATCTGTTTTGAAATATCATAGTTCTTCTCAGCGGTATTTCTAGGCCACATGAAGTTGAATGCTTCCTTAGTTCTTCCCCAAACATCATCCTCAAGTTTATTTTCTGTTTTTGTAAACCACTCATGTGTTGAGAGCAAATCCATCATCCTTAGGATATTGATCCAATAGTCAAAGTCTTCAATGAGGTTGAAAGGTGATTCTCCTGTTTTTGCCAAAAAATCAAATTTCCATTTTATTGACAGAGCAATAGTGGGTTTAAGCTCTTTCAATAATGGAGAGGAAATTGAGTTTGATAAACTAACCAAATTATCTATTTTTTCAATTAGCTCATCATTCAATTCATCAAAGTTTTGATTCTTGCATTCCTCGAAATCGAAATTATCAAACTTTTTATACGCGAGGATTTCATTCTTTAGTTCTACACTCATTTTATCTCCAATTAGCTTTTTATAGATTATTGCTTCGGCTGCGAAGAAATAATTCTACATTCATAATTTTCCACTCAAGACTTTGTGAAATATCGGTATCAATTATATCTACTGTTGGTTGAAGTTGTGACATATAATTTAAATATTGTTGTCCCAATATACTCCTTGCGCTCTCATTCGGGAATCCCGAGAAACCTTGCTTTGGAAAAAGTAAATTTTCACCAAAGTATTTAACAAAAAGCTTCTTGAGAAGAGGTTTTGTCACAAACCTTGGATCAGATGCATCTATGTCAATCTTTCGATTCGCAGGGAGGTTAATTGCAAAGCTCATCACATCATGTGTAACAAAGAACCCTCTTGACTCTACTGAGTTTACCATTGACATTAAGTCAGAGGCACGAAGCCCAACAGATTCAAGTTGTAGGAAGGTATCGAGATATAAAGCTGCATGGATGTTGAGATCTCGTCCACTTTCCGATTGAAACATATTTTTTGCTTTTTCCCACTCTTCTTTTTTGAAGCTAATAAAATTACTTAAATCAAAATCTTTAAAAGTAATACCATTATCTACAAAACCAGAATAAGGTGATGGGTTAGATAACGCCTCATTACCTGTAATAACCTCTTTATAGGCCTCATAACCTCCAAATAGTTCATCCGCCCCATCACCACCAATCAAGACCTTTTGTCCATTCTTTTTTACTTGCTCTGATAATATTTGCTGAGAAACAAATGAATGGGTAGCAATTGGTGAAAGACTAAATTTATATGATTTTTTTAACTGATCAGTAAATAATTCCTCCGTTACATTAAGGATTTGAATTCTCTTTGAGATTCTTTTTTCAAACAGTGGTATATGATCAATAATTGGATCTTTTTTTCCAAACCTTAAACAGTAAAGATCCGGATGATTATCCGTTTTGAGCATAAAGATTGAGGCAAGTGAGGAATCGATACCTCCGCTAAAAACTGAACCATATGGCACCGATGGCATTAATTCATTTGCATTTTTAGAAAAAAGAGAGTCAAGCTCCTCTAACAAATCATCCTCAGATCTTGATTTGTTAGCTTCAAGAATATCTAAATCAATCAGTGAGCTAAGGTTCCTTATCTCCTGTGTTTGCCATTTTTTTGATCTAAGACAATAACTTTTAAGTACTCCCGGGGCTAGGATTTCAATGGCATTTATGGGTGTCTCAGATTGGATTAAAAGGTGTCTTGTAAAAAAATATTCATATAGTTTCTGATTATTAACATTTATAGTTCCTGTATAGTCAACAATCGGTCTTATCTCTGATGATAGGATCATTACATCATCATCTTCGTATTTATATATGCACTTTTCACCAATAATATCTCTCCCAACAAAAAGAGATTTTTCTTGTTTGTCATAACATATGTATGCATACATACCTGATATCTCATTGAAAAGTTGATTTGGGGATAATCTCTCATTTAAATTTACAAGGACTTCTGTATCAGTTTTGGTAGCCAGATCTATATTTTTCAAAAACTCGTTCTTGAGTTTCTGAAAATTATAAATTTCTCCATTGAATATAACTTCAAATCTACCAGAAAATGATTGATGAAATTTCTTTAACTCTTTGTCTGGTGAGCCTGTAATAGATAAGACAGTTTGACCGAGATATAAGTTTTCATCTGAAAAATAAATATCATATGAGTAATCGGGGCCTCTGTGATCCAGTTGTCTAAAACTTGATCTACATTTTTCTAAATTGAGTTTATTCTTTTTAGAATGAATTACTAGTATTCCACACATATGTTTCCTAGATCATGTACCATTTAATTTTTCAGATATATCATCAGCAACTTGAAGTAAGCCAATACTTGAACCTAAATTGACTCTATCAGAAATCTCTTTTAAAAAAATATCTAACTGTTTGCTATCAATATCTATCCAATAATCATAGGCTTCTTTAAGCTTGGATGATCTAACCTCAAGAAATTCATACTCTGCAAGAAAAGAAGGCGGGTGTGAGTCATTAATTGCAATCGCAGGTATCTTATTGCTTAGTGATTGCCAGATTGTTGTTGAGGTATGCGACATAGAAATAACTAAATCGGCATGATTTAAGAGATCCTCAAACTGATTGAATCTCAGATCTCTCGGCTTTTTTGATTCAATTACAAATACATTATCTAAAGTGGATATTTTCTCAGTAATTTCTTCAGTCAAAAATGACAATTCTGACTTTTTGCCCTTGAGAACAAACAAATGTTCAGAATTTTCTTTTGCAATTTTAAGAGAGAAATAAACAAAATTGATCAAATCATTTCTTGACCAAGCTAAAAAACCATTTTCTTTGCTAGCTATTTGGATTGGAGCCAAAATTACGACTTTTTTATGTTTATCAATCATTTCTTGAAGTTGTCTGGATATACCCTCTGATTTAGTGATTAACTTACCTCTAAAGAACTCAATATTTTTATTTTCTTTGATTAAACCCCCAAATTTGTTTTGGTTAGAATAATCAATCTCATTCATTGAGTAATATGTATCTAAGTGGTTATAATCAAATGATCTGAATGGCGGATAGAAGAATGACTCATTGATGCCAAGTATTTTCTGATTGGCATTTTTATATCTCGAGAGGAGAACAAAAAAAGGTTTATCCAATAGAACACCAAAATAAATTAAAGAGCTTAATTTCATCATATAATCTGCATTAAAGAGCCCGTTAATCAGAGTAAAAAATCTCTTTAAGCCGATACCATTACTAGACGCAATTTTTGTCGTTTTTATCAAATCTGAAAGACAGTTAATATATGATTTAATGACTCTTGTGCTAGAGCCATGGAATGAATTGAGATAGTAGTTACCTAATTCCTCTCTTTTTCTAGAAAAAGATATATAGCTTCCTATACTTTTGTGGCCATGTTTATCTTTAAGCCTATTGAATATAATGTCTCTAAAACCGAGATCATCATACGGCTTCTTTCTGACGTACAGTGATTTAGGAATCGAGATCTTATTTTTAGTAACAAGACTGTAAAATAGGTTTCTGCAAAAGACAATTGTGAGAAATATCAGACCTGAGAAAAAATACTTTATAAACATTTCGGAAGATTTTTTCTTTTTTTCATAAATTGATTTTTTGAAGCTCTTGTCAATGACCACTGCGGAATCATAAATCTGGGACGAAGCTTCTCTAAATGCAGAATAGTCAAGCATTTCTAAGTCAAATGATTTCTTCAAATAATCTTGAATATAGATATCATCATAACTTCTGTAATATCTTGAAAAATATTCATCTATTCTCTCTCTTCCTGTGTTACTGATATCAATGTAACTAGATGAATCTGGGTACTTTATGATATTTTTACTTTCAAAATCTGAGTGAGACTCCCAAACCATCTCTCTAGATCCCGTCAATTTTAAAAGAAAATTAATAGGGATATTTAATCGATGTTTAGTGTAGAAAATATGAATCATATTTAGAGTAAAAAAATATTCTGAAAATTTAGATGATCTGTAGAATCATTTTAAGAATAGAATCTTCATCGATTCTTTCTGATTTAAACAAATATGGTGGGTTTCCTGTTATCGGTGAAAATCGATCTAAAATTCCTATTCTATGAAATGAACATGCTTTTCCATACTCAGCAATAACCTCAGCTACTGCGCTTCCTAGACCGCCAATAATATTGTGCTCTTCAATGCTTATAATTGGTGATTGCTTATCTATCGCTTCTTCTATAATTTCCTTATCGAGAGGTTTGATCGACGCCATTTGGACAAGTCTAGCGAAGATGTTGTGTTTGTTTTGAAGCTCCTCGCAAACTGATAATCCTTGGTCGACCATGGTTCCAGTTGTGAAAATTGTAAGATCATCCCCATCTGAAATTACTGTACCCTTGCCTATTTTAAATCTCTTCGATTCAGTCATAACTGTCCTGCTATCTATAGCTGAAATTCGAATATACACAGGTCCATTGGTCTCGAGTGCCGACTCAATCACCTGCTCAACTTCAACTGCGTCTCCAGGAACAAGTACTTTCATATTAGGAATTGATCTCATGATGCCAATATCTTCAACAGTATGATGAGTTGGCCCAGCTGTTCCTGCGCTCAAACCAGAGTGAGAGACGACCAACTTCACATTCAGGTTCGGGTATGCAATGTCAGTTCTTACCTGCTCACAGGCTCTCATTGCAATAAATGCTGCGAAAGAATTTACGATTGGAAGTTTTCCCTCATATGCCAATCCTGCCGCCATTCCAACCATATTTTGCTCAGCGATGCCTATCTGAAAATGCCTATCTGGATATTTTATTTGAAATGGCTCTGATTGGGTTGAATCAGCGAGATCGCCCTCAAGCATTATGATTCTTTCATTGCTTGATGCTAACTTCGTTACATGCCTGCCATAAGATTCTCTTAAACTGGCAATCATAATTTCAAATCCAAATTAGAATAGCGGGATAGCTCAGCTCTTGCTTCTTTTTCAAATTTCTTTATAGCCCCTCCACCATGCCAAGCATTGTCATTTTCCATGAATGACACGCCCTTACCTTTTATTGTGTTACTAATAATCATAAATGGTTTATCTGATTTGTGAGAAGATTCTATTGCTCTCAAAATCTGTTGCATATCATGGCCATTGATATCAATAATATTCCAACCAAAAGATTCCCATTTTTTTGAATATGGCTCAAGTGAGATAATATCCTCTGTAAAGCCGCACTGCTGTATTCTATTCCTATCAGTGATAGCAATTAAATTATCTAACTTATAATGTGATGCAGCCATAGCCGCCTCCCATACAGAACCTTCTTGTGTCTCTCCGTCACCCATAAGAACATAGGTTTTGTGGTCTTTTTTATCTATTTTTGCTGCTAACGCTCTTCCTACACCTATGGATAGACCATGACCTAAAGATCCTGTAGATACCTCAATACCATCTGTTTTTATATCAATATGTCCCCACAGACTACTGCCGTCCTGTCTGAAAGAATCTAATTCTTCTTTTGAGATGAAGCCTTTCAAATAGAGAATGGTATATAACCCAATACTTGAATGGCCCTTGCTAAGAATAAACCTATCTCTTTCATCCCAATTTTGATTTTTAACATCAATGTTAAGGACTTTAAAATATAAAGCTGTCAGCATATCGATGGATGATAGCGACCCACCAGGATGGCCACAACCGGCTTTGATTATTGTTTCAATTATCAAGTATCTTGCATGATTTGATATTTCTTGTAGTTTATCGGGTGACATTTTTCTTTTGGATTCTTAAAAGGTTATCGGGACATTAAAATGGCTTTGCGAGTACTTTAGGTAGCTCCACATTATCCTTATTGATGTAGTGTTTTGCAAGAACCCAATCCTCTTTATTGTTGATATCAAAACCTTCAAAATTATCTGTAAAGAATGGCATTATTTTTTTACCTGATATTGTTCCATATTTCTCAATGACAAGGGATTTTGCAATCTCTATGCTAGCATTTTGAATGTAGATTTCTGGTAAGGCAGCGTACTGTGAGCTATGCCAAGGATTTCCTTCTATTTCATGGTCAAATAGAGGATTGATTCGTTTTTTTTCACTAAGGATCCAAGCTTTTCCTGGATGTTGCTTTATCAACTCAATCGCCCTAATAGATTCTGAATTCTTATCTTTTGAAAACTGGTTCCATGCCCTTTTGATAGTTTCAGCTGTTCTAAATGGACTAGTGGGCCTTAGAATACTGAAATATTCGTACTTACATTTCATATCCTTTTCAAGTTTATCTAAAGTATAACTTACCCATTCTTTATCGGGTGATTTGGATCCTGAAATTTCACTGGGTCTTAAGAAAGGTGAGCTCGCACCATAATACTCTGCTATTTTTGCATATGTTTTACTATCGGTAGAAACAACAATATCATCAAATAATTCAGATTCTTTAGCAGCTGAAATAGTATATGCAATCAAGGGGTGAGGCCCTAGTCTCTTTATGTTTTTCTCTGGGACTCTCTCTGATCCTGATCTTGCAGGTATCAATGCTATGATCGATTTTTTCTTCATATTTAATCGAGATTGGATCGGTTCACATTTAAGTAGATATCTTTTAATTCTGAATATACGTCCAATGCTTCTGTTCCAGGCTCTCTTGAACCATTTCCAGAAAGGCCCAATCCTCCAAATGGCATATGAGGCTCACTTCCATATGTGCCAGCATTAACTACAGCTACACCTGATTTGATTTTGTAACTGAAATCACTCGCTCTATCAAAGTTAGTTGTATGTATGCATGCTGTAAGTCCATAAGAAGAGGAATTTGCAAGATGCATTGCTTCTTCATAACTACTAACTTTATAAAGCTGGGCAATAGGTCCGAATAATTCTTTTTCGTGAATTTCGTCTTCGGTAGAGATATTTTCAATGATTGTTGGTGACATGTAATATCCTTCTTCAAGGTTATCATCCATATACCTAGATCCACCAATTAAAACTTTTGCGCCATTGAATTCAGCTGATTCCACAGATTTAATCATTGAATTTAATTGTCTTAGATTTATAACTGGACCTAGATCATCATTATCAGTATTCCCTAACTTCAACTCTGATGTTTTTTGAATGAAAGCTTTTTTAAATTTCTCATAAATTGACTCAAAGACTATTATTCTGCTACCAGCAGCACATCTTTGACCCGCATTACTGAATGCTGATAGACATGACCAGCTAACTGCATTTTTAAGATTTGCATCATCGCAAACAATTAGTGGATTTTTTCCACCTAATTCTAGTGAGACTTTCTTTAATTGGCCACCTGCCACTTCACCAATCCACTTTCCAACCTGTGTTGATCCTGTGAAGCTTATAACATCAACATCATTACTTTTAACAATTGGTGCTCCAGCTCTATCTCCTTGGCCCTGAATTACATTCAATAGACCCATTGGTAGACCAGCTATTTCATGAAAGTATTTTCCAAATAACCAACCAATAGCTGGTGTATCTTCAGGAACTTTGAGAATAATTGCATTGCCACAAATTAGTGCAGGAAATACTTTCCAAGCTATATTAGCTATTGGAGTGTTAGCTGCAACTATTAATCCAGCTAAACCACATGGCTGCCTAACAGTCATAGAATACTTATCAAGCTGTCCACTTGTGGTAGTTCTACCATAAAGTCTTTGTCCTTCTCCAGCAAAAAAACGCCCTAGATCAATGGCTCCTTGAGTTTCCCCTAGTGCATCTTTAGGTGACTTTCCGGTCTCTCTTGCAACAATATTAGCTAGATTTAATTTATTTGCCTCTAGCTTCTCACAAAACTCATACAGCTTCTTACCTCTCTCTACTGGGGTTAAATTCATCCATCTGATTTGAGCCTCTTTAGCAATGCTTATAGCTTTCTTTACATCATTCGCATCTGAATCAGTAAGACTATAAATAATTTTTCCTTTGTGAGGACACATTTTCTCTAAAGTTTTATTAGAGTCTGAAAACGACTCTAATCCTGCTATCCAGTTTGGAATGATATTTGGAATTTTAATTTGATCATTCACCAAGCTGACCATCCTCCATCAATAGTTAATGTTGAGCCAGTCATATAATCTGAGGCCTCTGATAGTAAGAATAATATTGCACCATTATATTCACCTTCAGCCGCCATCCTTCCTATTGGAATATTATTCTCATATGAATTCAAAAATTTCTTGTCTTGATTATTAAATACTCCAGCTAGAACTAGAGTATTTACCTTAACTCCAGAACCAGCCCAATATGTGGCAAGATATCTAGTTAAATTAAATAAAGCCGACTTAGATGCTGAGTAGGCTACAGGTTTGAAAAAAGCTTTACCTTCTTCCTGTCTGTATCTATATATATTCTGATTGGGAGACAAAAGACCATAAATAGAACTTATATTAATAATAGATCCTGATTTATTTATAGCCATTTCTTTTCCAAAGATTTTGCTTAATAAAAAGGGTCCTTTGACATTAACCTCCATTACTTTATCCCATGATGATTCTGGATAATCTTCAAATGGTCCATTTTCAGAAGAAGAAGAATTTGGAGGTGAATCCAAGGCAGCATTATTTATGAGACCATATGGTGCCTTTCCCCATTTTTGCATAATTATTTCTAGTGCAGCACTTATATCACTTGCTTTAGTAATATCACACTTAATTAGAATGAGCTGATTTTCAGGCACATCAATGCCTAGTCGATCTTGAAAGATTTGATCATCAGATTCTACATCAAGGATAGCTACTCTTGCTTTGTGCTCTAAGAGTGTTTTACTGAACTGTATCCCAAGCTGACCCATTCCACCGGTCAAGACTATAATCTTATTTTCCACAGAAAATATATTTTTGATCATCCTATTATTTGCTCTTATTATGGTGTTGTATCATTTTGGTAATATTCAATTAGATCAGATACCTCTCTTACTGCTCCATTACCTCCCTTTGAGTTTGTAACATATATTCCTAGGTCAATGACATCGGGATGAGAGTCCCTGACTACAATAGGAAAACCGACTGCTTTCAGGCAATCAGCATCATTTATATCATTGCCAACATACAAGACCTGATCGGTTCTTACGGTTTTTGTATCTAAGATATTATTAAGCTGTGAAAGCTTGTCTTCAACTCCATAGAAACACTCTATTTTAAGTTTTTTCGCTCTCATGCTGACCACACTATTAATTTCTGATGATAAGATAAGCACATCAATGCCTAGACTCTTGAGAATTTTAATTCCCATTCCATCCGAGCGATCACATCTCACGGATTCTATTCCATTTTGATCAAGGTAAACCTTGTTATTAGTAAATACCCCATCAAAATCAAAAATAACGCATTTTATTCTCTTTATTTTTTCTTGTAGATCCTTAGAGATTTCTTTATATGATGTCATTTGACGCTAAAATATTGTTTGGTTGAATATAGATATAGCGAGAACTATATTTATAAAATATCATCAAGAGTGATATAGTCACCCTTATTCTTATTTATCTTAAGTTTCTTCCCTATTACTTTGACTGAATCCCTAACTGGTAAATAAACATCATCAAAAATCCTTCCTGACAAATGATCAATATCAATTAGATCTCCTCTTTTCATGTCACAATTGAGTATCACAGATTTGCCAAGTTTCCCAAAAACATATTCTTTGCCTAGTTCCTCATCTGGCTTTCTTTTATACATGACAGGCACACTTTTAATATCCCTAACAAAATTCTTAAACCCGTTTGGCTCTAGTGCAAAAGAGTGATCAGTTCCCTTCCAAGCTCTGTTTAAAGTAACATGCTTCTCAAAAACTCTCGCTCCATGCATATAACCAACTGGTCCTGACAATATTCCACTAAAGTGATCAGATAACCCTATAACACAATTGGGAAATTCATCTTTTAACATCTGAATTGACTCCATACCAAGTCTTTCTATTGGAGTTGGATACTCTGATACACAATGCAATACTGCCACCTCTATGCCATTCTCAAGTAAAATATTTACGCTATTCTTTATATCTTCAAATTGCGCCCCGCCAGTACTTATTACCACTGGCAAAGAACAATTAGAAATTTTTTTAATAAATGGAAGATTTCCCATATCGAATGATGCAATTTTTAGCATATCAATTTCAAGATCAATGAGTAATTCCAAACTTGGTTCATCGAATGGAGTCGAGGCTAATAGGACTCCCATGTCATGGCAGTCTTTTTTTAGTATTGGCAGCCATTCAGGATTCAATTCTAACTTTTCTCTGTGCTCACCATATTTCTCCGCGAAACGATTATGGCTATTATATGTTTTATTATATGCATCATCTGAGAAGAGGTATTTGTTATTTCTTGTTTGGATTTTTATAACATCGGCACCCAGTTCAGAGAATACTTTGATATATTCTCGAGCTATTTTTAATTCCCCCTGATGATTTTGCCCAACCTCTGCAATCATCATTGGCGACCTATCTAAAAAAACGCTCACTCTATACTCCTAAGATTTCCTTTTTCAATTTTTATAATTCTGTCACAAGAATCAAGTGTGCTCAATCTATGAGCGATGATGATCATAGTAAACTTTCCTTTGAGTAATTCAATTTCTTTTACAATCTCCTTTTCGGTCTCATTATCTAGCGCAGATGTAGCCTCATCTAATATTAATATTTCCCTGCCACTATAAAACGCCCTAGCAATGGCAACTCTCTGTTTTTGCCCCCCAGAAAACCTTATCCCATGCTCTCCAATTTCAGTCATAACTCCATCGGGTAAGTCTTTGATGACAGATTCAAGTCTCGCCATCTTTATTGATTTTGAAAGCAATATAGGATCAATCTCTTGCTCCTCATAACCAAATGCAATGTTATTTTTTATTGTGTCATCAAGCAAAAAGACGTTTTGAGGTATGTACGCCATTTTACCTTTGATGAACTCATCGGGACGATCTATTCTCTTATTGTCTATGAGAACCATTCCAGAATCATAATCTAACAATCCCAAGAGTAGGTTTACTAATGTAGTTTTACCAGAACCTGATTGTCCAATTATGCCAATACTTTCACCTTTATTAATCCTCAAATTTATACCTTCAAATAAGTATTCTTTTTGGCCTGGATATTTATAACTTATGTCCTGATATAGCAATGAACTTGTCCAATCAATACTTTCCTCGTTTCTATCTTCTTTTCTTAGATGAGGTAATTTCCATGAATGATCGCTGTAACGCTCTTTTTCTAAAACTCTGCTTAATTCTTTGACAATATATCTTCCTGCTCTGAGGATATTAAGGGCTGTTACAATTATATTTGCAGAAGGCAATATTCTTGTTCCGGCTAGAACAAAAACACCAATTTTTGTCAAAATGTTAGCCGTACTTTGACCTATGGCATCAAGGATAATTGCCATAGATAGAGTAATAGCAACAATTAAGAACTCTAGAGCATATCTGGGTATGAGCTTGAGTGTATCTTGTAAATACCTTGCTTGATTTACAATTATGACTTCATTTTTTACTTTATCAGCAAAGTGTGCTTCTTTATTAAGTATCTTGATCTCTTTAATACCAAAGATTGCTTGGTTGATGTTCTTTATAACCTCACCAAATCCTGCACTGGCTGTCTCGCCAGCCTTAATAATCTTGTGTTTAATAGTTGTATCATAAATAACAAAAAAAACTCCTAGTAATAAGAAGACTGAAATAATGCCATATGGATTTAAAATCATGACAGATATTCCTATACCAATGACAACCAACGACTCTGAAATGATTCTCAATGATTGAGAAACAGTAGATGTTTGAAAAGTATTTGCAAAAATACCAATCGTATTGACTATTTTTGAAGAATTTTCATTTAAATAAAACTCATATGGTTTTTTAAGATAAGTATTCATTAGTCTTTCTCTTAAATACAATTCAACTTCAAGTGAAAATTTAACTATTCTTTTTTGAATATCATAGCTAACAAATGCTTTTATTAAATAAACTAAAATGATGATAACCCCCAAAAAGAGGGACATACTTATCTCAGTCGGCTTAAAGAAATTTAATAAATTGATTAAAGTTTCAGGAAGGAAATCCTGTTGATTGAGAAGTATAGGTATGTAAGTCGCCACCAAGCCAATACCAATTACATCTAGTAGTGAAGAAGCAATGAAATAAAAGATAAGTATAGGTATTTTTCTGCGATAGTCGCCTAGGATAAAAAAATACTCTTTTAAATATTCCCTCATTTATATTTTTGCTCTGAGTTTACTATTTTTCAAACATATTCCATTGAAGGATAGAATCTTCAGCTATATTAACGCTAGCTATCATATCAATTACTTTGTTTATGTCAGAGGGTGAAATCCCATGGGCAGGGCGCTTCCATGTCAATTCACTATGAGAGATTTTTTGCCCTTTCTTTATGTCCTTACTGGCTACCAGACTTCTTCTGGCATTTTTTCTTGCTGGCTCCTCAGAGTTCAATGCTTTTTTATTGTGACTTCCAACTAATTTCAAGATATTTTCAATACTAGAATTAAATATCTCTAAATCTTTCTTGTCCATTGCATGATAGTGATCATTGCCAATCAATGTTTTGTCATGTGTGAAATGTTTTTCAATGATAGAAGCTCCCATTAAGGTTGCCATCTCTAATGTTTTCATTTTTTTTGGAAGAGTGTGATCCGAAAGTCCGATCAGATTATCTGGATATCTCGCCTGAAGGTCTTTCATCATTCCAAGGTTAGCATTTTCATCTTTAGTTGGATAATTCAAAATACAATGAAGAATAGCTAAATCAACATTCTTCTTTTTTATCCATTTGACTGCGCGATCAATTTCATCAGTATTCGAGGCGCCTGTTGATAGGATTATTGGCTTACCAAAATCAGCTATGTACTCAATAAAAGGCTTATTTGTTATATCAGAGGAGGATATCTTGTAGACATCCATTAAATCATTAAGAAAAAGAGCAGAATCAATATCAAATGGAGTACTCATAAAGTCTATCCCGGCTTTATCGCAATGAAGCTTAAGCTCCTCAAACTCTTTCTTCCAAAATTTATCGTACTTTTTAAATAGCTTATACTGGCTTTCAGTTGGTTCCTCTGACCTATCCCAATAGGACGGAGAATCCTTTGATGCTATGGTTTCTGCTTTGTAAGTTTGAAATTTTATTGCATCTGCACTTGCTTCCGAGGCTTCATCTATTAAGCGCTTTGCATTTTCCATATCTCCTTCATGATTGACACCAGCTTCAGCAATGATAAGTGGCTTTCTTACAAGGTTATGATTTACCTCTAAATTAAAAATATCTATTGTCTTCATCTGATTATGGTTTTTGAATTGTAAGGACGTAGGCTTGTATCTTTTCTTTCTTGTTAATTATATGCTCTATATGATATTTTCCTGCCTTTTCAAACATCTCCATATACTCCGCTTTTGAATAATGCTTGTCTCCTTGCTCGAGATGAGGTGGAAACAGATCACTATACTTTGGGAAAAAGCTACGATCTTTTCGATAGTTTTTATAATTGATCGCTAGCTTAATAAAATGCTTAATTGCCTGTTTCAAATGATCGAATAAATTAAAATAGTGCTCGCCAATGATTAAAATTTTCGCACCATTTTTAGCCATACGATTAATCTCCTCGAGTAACTCAATAGGGCTCTGTGAATGGTGAAAGGCTTGGCTAAGTAAAATAATATCAAATGAATTCTTCTCTAAACCAAGATTGAGGAAATCACCCCTTATTAATTCAACTGGATAGTTGTGACCATAATGTTTAAGGGTGAGTGGAGCTAATTTATGTATTCGATGCTTAGAAAAATCTACTGCAGTAAGATGTGAAGGATGTTTATTCTTTAGCCACCATGATTCCAACCAACATGTGCCAGAACCTAGAGATAGTATCGTCTGCTGATCCTCTGATATCGAAGAAGAGTCAATACATAAATTCAGCTGTTTATGAACATCTGTTAAATGTGTTGATGATTCAAGTTTTTTGAATCCTATCTCAACATTAAATGCTTTTGTAGATTCCTTACCAGAGTCATTCCAGTAACCAAAACTAGGATCTCCCTTAATATTTTCTTTTTCAATAAGATCGGTTATTTTAATTTCGTTCTGTCTCATTGCTTTCTTTTATCTTTTTGAATATTTAATTCAATTATTTCTTTAGCTTCCATTGATATTTTATAGTCCTTTAACCTTAATTTATCCAAGTCTTCCTGCGTATCAACATCAAACTTCAAGTGAGGATAAGCTATGATTTCAGGAGGGTCAAAAGTTTTAATAATAAAATCTTCTTTATTTTCCCAAACAAAATTAAAAACATGTTCACGATGATCTTCTTTTATTGCAACATTATTTATTTTATCTAAAGTCATAAATGAACATATCTCAGCGCCTAGACCATCTGGATATCTGTTGTTTCTTGGCATATGGTTATAGGCATAATCGCAGTTATTGGCTTTATAGAACTCGACTAATCGATCTAATTCGCTGGCACATATAAGCGGATTATCTCCACAAATCCTTACTATTAGATCAGCTGAGTACTCGATAGAAGCTTCATAAAATCGATTAAGCACATCATTTTCGCTTCCTCTAAATACATTTACATTAAATGATTCTAGATGATCAGATAATTCATCATTTTCTTTTGTTTGTGGAATTGCAGCTACAAACTCATCAATATTCTTTGCTTTCCTGACCCTCTTAATAATCCACTCAATAAGCGGATAACCATTTAAATCCATTAACATCTTCATGGGCAGCCTATGCGAGCCCATCCTTGCTTGAATAATTCCTATTGTTTTCATCCTATGATTAAGACAATTTGTTTAGAATTAAGTTAACGACTTTTTTTCTATTTTTATCAAACTTATACTGCCTCATTTTTGAATAAAGATCATTTCTATGCGAATGATTTTCAACTAGCTTCTGAAATGCAAGAAGAATATCGCTTGTTATCTCCTCTGATTGTGGAGAATTTTTCTTTAGAACAACAAAACCTCTGTCTGAAGATGCAAACTCATGCGTTCCTTCTCTATCATGCTGAGGTATTGCAATTGATGGGATATTCATGTGAGCAAGCTCATAAACAGTTCTTCCATTTGATGTTATTGCTATCTCACATTTCTCCATGATCTTTGAAATAATTCCGGGTGAATTTTTTAAAACTGTGTTCTCGTCATTTTTTGTTAATTCTTCCAGTTTTTCATATTCCAAATACCCTGGACCTGTCACAATGCTTATCTTAATTTGATGTTGTTTACAGAATTCCTTGATTGACAAATATGCTTTCAATGTACAATTTAGTTTATCAATACCTCCAAAAGACAAAAGAACACTTTTAACATCTTTAAATGACTCATGAGGATTTGCATTATCAAACTCTTCTCTTACAAAAAAATACTGACTTCCCCAAAGAATATTATCTGACTCAATAATTGGAGTTTCAAAAAGTTCATTAATAGTAATATCTGCTTGCTTAGCACCACTGCCAAGATCCTCAAAATTAATCACTCTAATACCTGCATTTTTTAGAGGAAACACATCATGCTCATGTGTATCCAAAATATCATTAATAACTATATCTGGCATTTCAGAGAGTAGCCTTTGAACAATATTATCTTTCTTTTCGCTGATTATCGGAAATTGACCATTAATAATCTTATTCACTGTCTTGCTATCTGAGTCTTCTGTAATAAATAAAACTTTATTCTCAGACATCTCATGAGCTAGAGTTAATGATCTATATACATGACCTGACCCAACTAGAGGGTTAGCAATTACTCTAAAAATAATTACCATTTTCTTCTCTTGGTTATTTAAAGACTCTTCAATACGCGTTTTGTTGAGTCGATAATTTGATCTAATTCAGAATCTGTCAACATGTGTTGAAATGGGAATGAAATCATATTGTCAAAAAATCTATCAGCATTAGGGCAATTGGCCTCTCCATAACCTAGCTTTTGATAGAGATCATAGCGATTGAGTGGATAGTACTGAACAACGCACTGAATACGTTCATCGAATGCCATTTTTCTTATAAAACTATCCCTTTTACCACTCTTATCCATTGCAACCAATAGATGATAGTTGTGTCTATCATTATCAACTCTATGAAACTCTAATTGATCAAAATCTTGCATTGCATCAATAAAGTAAATAGCTCTTTCTCTCTTTTGATCATTGAGTTGATCAATCCTTTTTAACAACTCAATACCGATCGCGCACTCGACTTCTCCCAAACAATAGTTACTTGGCATAATTGGTTCATTATCAAGGATAGGAAGGTCCACATTTCCCATAGCAGGCTGCCAATAATTCTCTCTCTCAAAATTAAAGCCACAGTGGCCATTGTGCCTAAGCATTGGTATTAACTCTTTATATTTTGAGTCATTCGTAGTTATCATTCCTCCCTCACCAAGGGTCGTCATATTCTTGTGAGAGTGAAAAGAAAAAACACCAAAATCAGCAAAAGTTCCTGTCATCCTTGTATCCAGTCTTACTCCTAAAGATTGAGCGGCATCTTCAACAACTACTATATTCATACCTTCAACTAACTCCACAATCTCATCGATCTGTGCTCCAAAACCATACAAGTGTGGAACAACAATTGCCCTTGTATTTTTTGTTAAGCAAGCTTCGATTGTTTCCTTTGTTACCACTCTGGTCTGAAGATCTATATCAGCCCAAACAATTTTTGCACCGGCTTTTAAAAAAGGGTATGCGCTGGATGTATAAGTATGTGATGGAATGATGACTTCATCATCATTTTTAAATTGGCATATCTGTGCAGATAACTCCAAGGCAGATGTTGCTGTATTTACAGTGAATGAATATTTTGATCCTGCGTAATCAGAGAATGATTTTTCAAATTCGTCCTTATATTTACTTTGAGTAAGAGAAAGAGGTGCATGCATAGCCTCAATAACTGCTTCTATCTCGCTTTCAACATATGCATGACCACGCCCAGAAAATGGTATTTTGAAGTTCATAACCTAAATCCTATTAAATATTTCTATAACCTTATCCTTGGTTAGGATACTTTTGAAATCATCACCAAGTCCATTGGTGAGTGGCTTCTCATGAATGATGGATGAATCATATAATTTATCGAACTGTTCATTATTCAAATCGTTGCAAATACCCCTAGGTACCTTAATGCCGTGCCTTTCAATAGCATCGCTAATAATCCGATGTTCATTGGGATAGTACTCTTCCATGGCAAGCATAACCAAACAATTCGCTAGAGTGTGGGGGACCTGGAGAACAACACTCAAGCCAGCGGAAAAAGGGTGCACTAAAGCAGTCATGCTATTTGCAATTGCAATTCCTCCAAAATAAGAGGCTAGCATTGCTTTGGTTCTACCGTCATTTGATCTAATATCATCAAGTTTAAATATTTCTTCGCAAAGAGATTTGCCCATCTTTGCATATGAATCCGCAAAATCATTCCTTAGCATTCCGCTGAGTGGTTCAACACAATGAAAATATGCATCAGTTACAGTGTAGAAAAAAATATCTTTAGGCACTGACCGTGTTAAATCAGGATCTAATAAAAGTTCGTCAAATAACGTAAAGTCGCTATTCATCCCCAGCTTTAATCCTGTTTTTTCATTTATCAATACACAGGTTCTTGAGCTTTCAGCACCTGTCCCCGAAAGTGTAGGCACACCAATCTTGTAAACTCCCTTATTTTTGACCAAGTCCCAACCTTGATAGTCTTCCGCATCTCCCTCATTATTCAAGAGGTTACTCAACGCTTTTACTATATCAAGAGTCACGCCACCACCAATTGCAACTAGACCTCCTGGACTCTCACTCTGAGATTGATGTCTATCTCTAAGATCATTAATTAAGGTCGTAGTAGGCTCTTTTGATGAGTCTATGTAATAGATTTCAGTATTCTCAATTGATTTCAATGGATTAATCATAGTCTCATTTGATTCAAAAAAGTCATCGATATAAATTACAAAATTTTTAGACTTATTTTCTATTTCATGAATTGACTGCCTTTCCAATATGATTGATTTTAGTTGGCTAAAAGCACCTCGACCAAATGCAATATTTTTTATGCTACTAATATTTGAAATATCCATCTGCTTCTCCGATTTAATTCATTCCCTAGATTGGTAAGAGTTTAAAATCTTTTCTTGTTTTGCTGACTCTAGGTCAGCATCAACCATTTCTGTAACTAGTTCTTCAAAGCTTGTTTTTGCCGACCATCCAAGCTTTTCTTTGGCTTTACTGCAATCACCTAGAAGAGTTTCAACCTCTGTTGGTCTGTAGTATCTTTCTGAAACTTTGACAACTGTTTTTTCTGTTATTTTATCAATAGCCACTTCATCAGCGCCTGAGCCTTTCCAGTAAAGCTCCATGCCAAGTTTCTTACCAACCAGCTCGATAAACTGCCTAACAGAATATTGCTGACCAGTTGATATAACAAAATCCTCTGCAGAATCTTGCTGAAGCATCAACCATTGTGCTTCGACGAAGTCTCTCGCATGACCCCAATCTCTCTTTGAATCTAAATTCCCTATGTATAGATGATCTTGTAAGTTTAGAGATATTCTAGAAAGAGCCCTCGTTATCTTTCTTGTTACAAATGTCTCTCCTCTTAGAGGTGATTCGTGATTAAAAAGGATTCCATTGCAGGCATAAATGCCATATGCTTCCCTATAATTTACAGTAATCCAATATGCATATAGTTTTGCTACACCATAAGGGCTTCTTGGATAGAATGGCGTGTTCTCGGTCTGAGGTGTTTCCATAACCTTTCCAAAAAGTTCTGAGGTAGATGCCTGATAAAATCTAGTTTTGTCATTTAGTTTGAGAATCCTAATTGCATCAAGGATTCTAAGGGTTCCTAGCGCGTCTGTATTTGCTGTATACTCAGGTTGTTCAAATGAAACTGCTACATGTGACTGAGCAGCCAGATTATAAACTTCATTGGGCTCAATATCATTCATGATCCTTATAATGCTTGACGACTCTGTCATGTCACCATGATGAAGTATAAAATTTCTATCTTTGACATCAACTTCTTGATAAAGATGATCAATACGATCTGTATTGATAAGAGAAGTTCTCCTCTTGATCCCATGAACCTCATAGCCCTTGTTAATAAGGAATTCTGCAAGATATGCGCCATCCTGTCCTGTTATTCCCGTAATTAATGCAACTCTTTTCATTTTCAGCTTCTTATTGATTCTAAATTACTGCAGAGCCAATCATAAGTAGAATGAAGTCCATCTTCTAGCTCAATTGATGAACGCCAACCCATCTTATTGATTAATGATGTATCGAGCAACTTTCTTGGCGTTCCATCTGGCATTTCAGTATTGAACAGTATTTCTCCCTTGAAGCCAACCACATCCATAATAATTTCTGCTAATTCAGAGATCATAATTTCGTTACCACTTCCAACATTGATATGTGATGTCATAGGTTTTGTATTCATTTGATAAGACTCTTTTTCAAGGCCTAAAATGTATAATACTGCAGATGCCAAATCATCAACGTGAAGAAATTCTCTTTTTGGCTTTCCTGTACCCCAAATCTCCACAGATTTGAGTTTATTTATTTTTGCATTATGAAACTTGTATAGCATTGCTGGAATGACATGTGCATTTTTAGTATCAAAATTATCATTTGGCCCATATAGATTTGTTGGCATTAAGGATCTGAAATCACATCCATATTGTCTATTATATGATTCGCACATTTTGATTCCTGCAATCTTTGCTATCGCATAGGGTTCATTTGTTGGTTCTAATTGACCACTCAACAGGATATCTTCACTCATAGGCTGTGATGATAATTTAGGATATATGCATGAACTACCAAGAAAGATCAATTTTTCTACGTTTGCGAGATAAGCTCCATGGATAATATTATTTTGTATCGTAAGGTTTTCATGAATGAACTCGGCAGGAAAATTATCATTAGCATATATACCGCCAACCTTTGCTGCAGCTGTAATCACTATTCTCGGCTTTTCTGACTTGAGAAAAGCCTCTACGTTAGCTCTATTTAGTAAATCAAGTTCTTTTCTTGGAAGGATCAAAATATTCTTAAAACCTTGATCCTTGAGTAACTTCAAAATAGAAGATCCGACCATACCCTTATGGCCAGCTAGGAAAATTTTATCCTCTAAATATATCAATCTGATGTCTCTTACTTGAGCTTAAATAATTATATTGATCAGTTAAATCTAGGTTTTAACTTATTTATAAGAACGATTGATAATACGATTAATATGCTAATAATAAAACCCACAATTGATCCAAAAATAATAGTTTGAGTCCTCAGTGGTCTTACTTTATTTGTTGTAGAAAGATAGGCCATATCTATAAACTTAAATGCATACTCTTCTCTCACATTGGCTAGTGTAATATTCTTAGTTTGTTCTTCAATTAATCCAAAGAGTATTGATTTATTATTTACTAGACTTGTTTTTTTAAGCTCTTCTTCAAGGAAGTAGATACTTTTTTCAGCTTCTTCTATCTTTTGTTTTCTAACATGGTTATTTAAGTAAATTACTATTTCATTACACCACTGAGTAGCTAAAACTGGATCTGTCCAGTCAATGCTGACAACTTTCATTTGCTTCTTGTCAATAACCTGAATTGCTGACTGAAGTTTGCTAATTGCTGAGTCTATATTGGGGGTTTTTCCATTAATCCATTGATTATTTTTCTCATCCCAATTTTCAGAAAAAATTGATCTCATCAAATTCTTCTCTTCAATAAAGCCTTTAATCAATACCCTAGACTTGAGTATGGCAATATTTGTATCAACGCTATTAATTTTATTATTCCCGATTCCAGCTAATGCAGTTAAGCCTCCAAACTGACTAGAAAAAGATTGGATTGAGTCAGACTGACCATCAACTGGTGTTACTAATGCCTCTGATCTATATACATTTGGCTGAGAAAAAATATAGATGCTAACTAAGAATGTGAAACCAAATGTAATGAATATTATATATTTATAATGGTTGATAAGTAATTCAATAAGCTCCGATATGTCTATTAGATCAGAATTCTTTAATATGCCCTTCTCAAATGTTTGATTATTCATCTTAGGTTATGCTTTGTTAGAAGCTTGATACTGCTGCTGCTGCAACTGCAAGCTGGTATATAATTTGACTTACCTCTGTGAGGGCCTGGGTAGATGAGAAGCTGGTTACTTCAAGTGGAACAACGATCGTATCCCCTGGCTCAAGCAATTGAGTTGATCCTCTAAAAAATCCTGATGACTTGTTTGGTCTATCGATGGAACCATCAGCTCTGATTATATAAACATTATCCTTGTCTCCAACTTGAGTAAAGCCTCCACTTCTATCGATGTAATCCATATAGCCAAGATTGAAGTCAATAACGTGATTACTTGGTGCGAAAACCTCACCAATTACCGATACTTGCTCCTGAATATATGGGATCATTATTTTATCTCCATCCAATAGAGATAGATTATCTTTACCATCAATAATTCCTGAGAGATTGATGACTAATCTACCGAGCGCTTTGACAGACTTGAGATCCTCTGCAAGATTAGAGAGCTGTTCTCCAATCTCTCTTGAGGTATTTGAAACTTCGCCTAATCCGCTATTTCTACCAATCAATAATTCTCTTCTAAGAGTCAAATCAGCCTCTTTAAGCCTTTTTTCCTCTAGATCTTTTATCGAATTCCTAAGAAAAACTGAACCATCTGGATTTGCGTTTGGCAACAAACCACCAGCTCTCTTTAGAAGGCTCCTCAGAGATTCGTTTTCTTCGACTACATACTCTCCTGGAAAATGTACAGCGCCTTGAATATTCACTTTTCTTACAATGACTGGAACTGACTTGACACTAATGATTGTCATTGGGCTCAAGCTCATTTTTCTTGTTTTATTATTATTAAAAGACATAGAAATGCTACTTGTTTTGTATGTTTTTCCATTTCTATCAAAATTGAATATTTCTATTTCTGGTGCATATGCAGTATTTCTTAAACCCCCTGAAGCAAAGATTGCTTCCTCAATCGTCATATTTTCTGAGAGAGGGTATTTACCAGGGAATTTAACATCGCCAATAACTTCAATAATTCTTGGCTTCTTGCCCAGAGTGCTATTTTGCTCAATTTGAGAGATTGTATCCTTGAGCAATTCCTTTCTCTGAAAAAAATCTATATCTTTGGAAATATCAGCAATTGTAAATTTGAAAGCCTTATTATCTTTTGTGAACACAACATCGTCTCCCACTGCATATTGCTCACCTTCATTAAGTAGAATAATAGAGTCAGTTTTAGCTCCAATAGTTGAAATCTGGGCAATCAATCCAGACCCACTTCCCGATGTCGATGTGGGCGTAAGAGTTTGTATACTATCTATTGCCGGCTCCAAATCTGAGCTTTCAACCTGATTGCTGACAAATCTTTTAACCCCACCCAGTTTCTGTATTTGTGTATTTTGATCGACTGAGTCATCATTTTGACGAGAGAGATTAATTTCTTCATTATCAACAACTTTCTTAAAAAAAATTATTTCATCTTTATTTCTCAGTTGAAAATCAGCTTCTTCAAGTTCTGATATTCTTGCTTGAAAAATATTAATTGATCCAGTGTTATAGTTGACTCTTTTAAGGACAATATAGTCCCTATCAGTATTAGACATTAGATCAGTTTGAAAATTGATTACTTTATTTAGTGTCAATCCCTCTTTCCATTGATAAAAGCCTGGCCGTTTTACATAACCGCTAATAAGTATTGCTTGGTCTATGGCTTTAATTGAATCATAAACATTTATTGAATCCCCATCTTGAACGTTACGATTTATTACTTCAGTTTGGGAATAGTCAATATTAATGATAACCTTGCCATTTCTATCATTATCTCTAATCAGCTCCACAGAACTTTTGTCTGCTTGAGATAAAAAACCTCCCGCAAAACCAATGAGATCATCTACTGTTTCTTCATCCTTTGCCTCAAAAATGAATGGCCTTTTCACAGACCCATTGACACTGACTCTTTTTTGAGCAAGGGGGATGAATACTACATCTCCGGGTTGAAGCCTGATATCTCTTGAACTATCACCTTTAAGAAGTAAATCGTATAAATCAAAAGTGACAACAGTTTGTCCGCTTCTTTTAACCTGAATATTCCTCAGAGAACCCATATCATTTACGCCACCACTTGCAAATAAAGCATTTGTAAGTGTTGAAAGAGAACTAATCATATATAGTCCAGGCTGATAAGCTTCCCCAATTACATAAACCTGAATCGATCTGAGTTCTCCTAGAGTGATACTCGCTGATACACCAATCTTTTGGTTCTCTATAATCTGGTTGATAAGTTCTTTAGTCTCAGAAAATGACAATCCTGATAATTGTATTGGACCAATTGACGGAATATATATTTCGCCTTGTCTATTAACTTGTAAGCTATATTCTTGATTTTCATTACCAAATAAAATTATTTCAATGAAGTCACCTGGTCCGATTATATAGTTTGGAGTAACAGGAATATCTGATGCTGGTGCAAATGTTGTTGGAGCGTTTCTAAAAAGATCATAACCAAAAACCTCAAGATTATTTTCAGTTAATCTCTCTTTTGGCTCTGACTCAAATTTAAGCCTTTCTGGTTCTTGTATACCAATTTCAGTAGCTACTGATCCATTACTCAATATGTCATTATCAAATTCAGGTTGTTTTGGTCTGCTAACATCCTCTGCTTTTTCTATCTGATTACTGTTATTTGTTGGTAAATTAACCCCATTCTGTTGAAGGATTGTCTGCACCTGTTGGAGTTGAGCAGGATCCAACATTTGTGCTAAAAGACTTGGTACACTCAGCGCAGATAATAATGTTAAGAAAACTGCAAGAATTGGTTTTTTCATAATCTTTATTGCTTTACTTTCATGGATAATAGTTAACATTCTATATTTTCTACAATAACTATCAGCTTATTTTTTCAAATAATTTTTTACTAATTGTGAAATATTAACTCGAAATATAATCGTCAAGAAACTCATTGAATGGCTTTTCAGACTCCCCTTCAAGTTTTTTCTGCTTAAGTAATGACGCGTTAGTTTCATCCTCAAGTTCTTTCTGAAGTCTTATGTTTATATTGTTTTCCTTAACGTAATCATCTTTGTATTGGCTTGAAATCTGAATACCGAGTTCATCAAGTGTTATATTTCTAGTAATGAGTTCATCTAGCAGTCTCGCTGAAATAGTTTTTTCTGGATTCTTAAGCTGTTTGTAATATTTTTGTATAGCTTTACTGTATTTGTCACCGTTCTCATCCAGAATCTGAGCTACCTCATCCATACCTTCGAAAATCTCAGTACCCCAATCAATTAGGCTGATTTTAATGTCATTCTTGATAAGCTGAAGACCAGGCTTCCTTCCTTCTTTTGAGACTAAAAGATCATTTTCCTCAATCTGTATAATTTCTGTTTTCTGCAAAAAGTCAGGTGTTGAGATGGCGCAGTAGATCATAAAACACTCAAGAAAGTTGATAGAGTCTTCGTCTATACCAATCCTACAAAAAGGATTAATATCTAGTGATCTCAACTCGATGTAGTCTATGCCTCCTTCTTTAAGCATAGAAGTCGGTCTAATATGTTTTCTGCCATTAGATTTTGGCCTACAAACAGCATAGTACTCATCTTCAATTTGTAACAAATTACCACTTATTTGATCCAACCCTTTTGTTCTATCAGAAAATTTTGAAAACACTTTTGATGGGGTTTGAGTTGCTTTTCTTAAGGTCTCAGAATAGCCTTCAAGATTATCATAAGAGATATTAAGGTTGATCTGGCCAGCATTTTTGTATCCAATATCGCTCATTCTTAACGATGTAGCATAAGGCAGAAATAGGTCAGCTTTATTCAGATACTCAAAGTTGTTAGTAGATTTCTCTGTTAAGTTTTGCCCAATTGTGGGTGAGCATCCAAATAAAAAAAGTATAATCCAGTTATTCCTTTTAATATTTCTCAGTGTTCTGAAATAAAGTATATTTCGATATGTCTTTTCTGGATTTCCAACTGAAAAATTCGATCTCCAAAACTCTTCAGGCAATGAGTAATTGAAGTGCATGCCAGAAATTGTCTGCATAATCTTACCATATCTCTTTGATAGCCCATTCCTGTATAGTGATTTGAATCTCGCTAAGTTAGATTTGCCATAATAAGCAATTTCCACATCATCATCTTTCAATGAGGATGGAGGAATACTAAAAGGCCATAACAATTCATCTTGAATATTTATGGAAGTATATTGATGAATATTTTCTAATGTGTTTAGAAGATAATCATCATTTACAGATGGTGGTGTGATTAATTCGATTTGTGCCTCAGAAAAATCTGTGGTTATAAAGCTATTAAAAAGTGGAGACCCCAAGAACTTTGAATGTCCTTTTGATGAGATCCTTTTGCCATCTAATCTCAGTGATTCTCTCTCAATTCCAATATTTCCATTTGAAATTGTTTGATGGCTTATATTAGGAGTAATTTTTACTATTGAGCTTTGATCATGCATCTTAAAATAGTATCAATTAGTTTAGAATATTATTCTGAAATAATAGGCTTTGTTGAAAAACCGCCCAATATTTTTCCAAATGAAAAGTATTTTTTCTTCTGATTTTTTAAAGAGAGGTTGTCATAAGCATTCTTCTTAATGCCAAATAAATCAATATTTGTTGCTAATTTTTGACCACCATCTCTTGTTAGTGGAGACCATGAAGCTGTATTGTATTTTCTCGTTGTTCCAATACTAAATAGGTCCATTGGAAGAGAAACATAGACCCACTTTGAGAATCCACCTTCTCCGTATTCTTCGGTTGTTGCATCCGTAAAGGCTGCTACTGCCCCAACATGTGTTCCATTTTGGAAACGCCTTGAAATATCTAAAGTAATTCCAGTATCACCAGCTAGATATTTCCCATAACTCGTTTTAAGTCGCACATTATTTTTTGGAAAGTCAAAAATTAAATTTAAGTGCCCGGTCATAACTTCATAGGCTTTGAATGAGAAATCTTGACTGAAATCTCTTTGTTTTACCTTATATGTCTCAATGCCGATAGCCCATCTTTTATTGTCATCATGGTATAAGAGTTCACCTCCCACTCCACCAAACATTTCTTCAAAAATACCAACAGAAAAACTACCCATCAGGTTTTCAGTTAAGTTATAAACATAGTCTAATTCCATGCGCCTTATACCATTCTTCCCTTCAATCCAGTATTCTTTAACATCACTTCTTACCCTGTACAAGGTTCCTGTTGTTGGCTCATATTTGAACTTACTCATATTGTCGGCTATGTTGATGCCAAAAATAGATGTCAGAACAAGCCCTTTTTTTAATGCATACTCTGTGGCTAGTTTTGCCTCCATCTTCCATATATAGAAATTATCAGGGCCACCGATGTTTGAGCTAACATTTGGAGAAAGCGACCAAGAAAAAGCAGGATAAAGTTGATTATTATCTACTGTTATTGGTTTCTTTGATTCCCTCAAATGTTTTTTATTCGGTAACTCAGTTAAGTAGTCTTCTAGAGGACCCTTTGAGATAACTTCTCTTAATTCTGAAACATCGATGGATGACCTTAAGGTTTCAACTCCAAAATCAACATTGACAACTGTAATTGTTTCAATGTTTTGCGGTGCATTGTTTGCTAAAATCCTGCTTGCGAGGTCTATGCCTCTAATAGACTTTCTAAATCTTCCTTGGGTGATTTCTGCGATTATTTCCTTGTCTTTAAATGTTACGTTATGAGCTATTATTCCCTCATTTCTCATTTGCCAAAAAATATATTTTGCCAGTTTGCCTACCCCGTCTTGTGGAATCATATAGAAAGATCTCCAAGGTGAAGTTAGAAGATTTTCTCTCTGTAATTTATATATTCTCAGTCCTTCATCCTGATTAAGGTCAGTATTCATATAAAAGTTGAAAAAGAATGTATTACCTCTTTCAACTCCTGCAGCAAGATCAAAGTTTTTTGAAATCTTATAATTTATTCCGATGTTTAGTGGGGAATCAACTTCGATATTGTTCGAAATTGGCTCAGCAGAAAAATCATTTGGATTATATTCCAGCTTTAATGAAATATCTGGATGTGGTGTTTGGTATTGAATGCCTCCAAAAAAAGATGCATTTTTGCCGCTAAAAAAATTATCTATATCAATATCACCACCTGAACCAAAACTGCTTGACCTTGAATAAAATTTATCTGAGATTTGACCAAACGGGTTTTTGATATGACTAGAAGTAGCCATTTTCCCCCAGCCCAGGCCGAAAGAAAAATCAAAATTACCATATTGTTTATTTGCAACGATATAATCTGAAGAAAAGAAACCAGTTCCGCCAATATCAATAAAACCAAACGCCAGAGAAGGTAATAATTTTGTCTCTTCTAGCAGTTTAAATCTTACATTGAAGCCTTTGTCTTTATAAGTTTGTGTATTACTCTTTTCAAATCCTGCAATGTTATAAAGTCTGTTATTTATCTCTGTATAGACAATACTGCCCTCTAGCCATGGTAACAGTTGCATAGATGCTGTTATTTTATTATAAGGGTCAACACTTGATACACCAAAGCTTAATCTACCAGAGTCATTTGTAAATCTTGCAGTAGGTGTTTGAATTAACCCTATGCCTCCAAAGTTTGAATTAGACAAATGAAGATCATCAGAATATAACTTCTCTGAATATGATGAGAATATTAGAACGAGGTATATAACAGAGGAATATACAAACCCTGAATATTCTTTAGGTTTTAACAGAAGAACAAAATAAATCATTCTTCAAAAACGCTGGTTTTATGTGTACTTATGTTCCTGTAGTTCCGGAAGTACCAGTCGTGCCAGTTGTTCCGGTTGTGCCAGTCGTTCCAGTTGTACCACTCGTTCCGGT
>CEVN01023014.1_pt1 | contig 42048 bp, 33 predicted proteins | sample 427041 | NCBI WGS metagenome assembly CEVN01 (sample SAMEA2623463, study PRJEB7988) | marine metagenome | biome: marine biome (ENVO:00000447); feature: surface water layer (ENVO:00002042); material: "saline water (ENVO:00002010), including plankton (ENVO:xxxxxxxx)" | depth 5 m
TTGAGCGGTTTGAGCTCTGCTAGCAAAAATATCTAAAATCAGATTACTTCGATCTAATATCTTGTGCTTCCCTTCAAAAATCCTTTCAATATTTTTAATTTGAGAGGGGGTTAAATCATCATCAAAAATTATTACATCAACGTGATTATCTTTAACGTATAATCTAATTTCTTCAATTTTGCCTTTACCTACAAAGGTTTTGTTATTTGCATATGTTAATCTCTGAGTAAATCTTTTTATAGGAGATGCTCCAGCAGTTTTCGATAAAAAAGCTAGTTCTTCTAAATATTCGTAAGCTAAATTTTGACTAACGCTAGGTGTTATCAATCCAACTAATACAGCCTTCTCCATTAATCTTGCTATTCTATTTTCTTTGTCTAGCTTTTATAAAACTTTTAACAAAAGTAGTCATGGCTAAAATGCTTGTTAGAATCATAGCTCCAACTCTAAACATGGAAAATGTTCTGCCTTCGTAATAAGCTGCTTTAAAAGGCATGGTTAATCCAATAAGAGCTATTAACGTTACAAATACAGCTATATGAGCAATAAGTTTGCTTTCATTTTTAAGCCCTTTATTACAAAGCAATAAGATTACACCAAAAAATAACGGAATAAAAGCAGTAATAGATTGTTCTGGTTTTTCAACCGACCCTTCAAAAGTTATGTAAGCCCAAATAGGCATTACAATTAATATTATAGCATTTAATAAGTTTGCTTGATAAGTTTTCATTTTGATTATTTAAAGTTATTTAAAGAACAAAGAAACAAAATTAATAGCTAAAATTTTATTAATTTCACACCTTTAATTTATTACCCTAATGAAGATTATTCAAATAATTATAGCGTTAGCGCTTTTTAATCAAATTCTTGCTCAAGAAACGTTTCCGGTTAATGGTGTAGCAGAAAATTTTGAGCCTATATATGCTTTTACAAATGCAAATATTATAAGTAAACCTGGTGTTAAGTTTGAAAACAGTACTCTTCTTATCCAAGGGAACAAAATCCTTGATTTAGACAGTAATCTAACTATTCCGAAAGGAGCTATTATTTATGATCTAAACGGTGATTATATTTTTCCTTCATTTATTGATCTTTATTCAGACTATGGGTTGCAAAAAGCAAAAAAAGAGAAATACAATTATCGACCACAATACAAGAGTAATAAATCAGGGGCATACCATTGGAATCAAGCAATACATCCAGAAATAAATGCAAGTGAAGAGTTTAGTACAAATGCAAAAAATGCACAAACATATTTATCAAACGGATTTGGATCTGTTCTTACTCATTCTCAAGATGGGATTTTAAGAGGTGTCGCTGCGTTTGTGAGCTTGTCAAATAAAACAGACAACCAAAATATTCTAATAAGTAATGCAGCTGCGATGTATTCATTTAAAAAAGGAGTGTCTACACAAAAAAATCCGACTTCTCTAATGGGGAGTATTGCTCTTATCAGACAATGTTTTTTAGATGCTGAATGGTATCGAAATCAAAAAAACCAAACAAATCTTTCATATGATGCGTTAATAAGGCAACAGGAATTACCTCAAATATTTGCTTTAAATGATGAACTCGATTATAGTCGCTTATATAAAATTGCTGATGAGTTTGAAATTGATTTCATAGTAAAAGGTAATGGAAAAGAATTTTCGAGAATTAACGAGGTAATCAACGCCAACTTCCCGGTTATAATTCCAATTAACTTTCCTAATGCTTATGATGTAAGTAACCCAGAAACTTCTGATTGGATTAGTTTGGAACAACTAAAAAAATGGGAGGCTTCACCATACAACCCTGCCCTACTTGTAGAGAATAAAATCAACATTTGTATTACATCTTACGGAATAAAAGACTCTAAAGATTTTTTAAAAAACCTACGTTTTGCTATCAAAAAAGGTCTTAAAAAAAATGATGCATTAGCCGCATTAACAACCAATCCAGCTACTCTCGTCGGTGCTAATAGTATTACGGGCATTTTAGAAACTGGAATGCTTGCTAATTTTATTATTGCATCTGATGACATCTTTGAAAGTGGAAAAATTCTTGAAAATTGGACTTTAGGAGAACGACATATTATAAATAAAAAACAAACTATTGATGTAAGAGGTTATTATACTTTCGAGTCAAAAGAAATGATAAACAAGAAAATTAGTATTAAGGGAGAACTCACTAAACCAACAACTATTTTCTATGAGTTAGATTCTGCTATAATTAACACAAAAATATCAGATAAAAAAATAAACATCTCAGATAATTATGGAAACTTCAGGGCTATTGGAGAATTTAATAATGGTATAATTATTGGAAGATATCAAAACAAATATGGTGAATACTACAACTTTAAAATGAGTCGCGACTCATTATTTTCACCTTTTAAAAAACAAGAAAACGATATTGATATCGATTCAGTTATTCCTAAAAGCTGGTATCCAAATAAAGCTTTCGGATTTGAAAATATGCCAAAACAAAAAAATATACTTTTTAAGAATGCTACTGTTTGGACAAATGAAGAAGAAGGAATTTTACTAAATTCTGATGTGATAATATCACAAGGAAAAATTATAGCTATTGGTAGTTTATTAAATCCTTTTGAATATTTTAATGAGAGTGAATACCAAACCATTAATGCTTCAGACATGCATTTAACTTCAGGAATTATTGATGAACATTCTCATATTGCAATTAGTAAGGGTGTAAATGAAGCAAGTGACGCTGTTTCTGCAGAAGTAAGAATTGGTGATGTTATAAATCCAAATGATCATAATATTTATAGGCAATTATCTGGAGGGACTGTTGCCTGTCAACTGCTTCATGGATCGGCTAATCCTATTGGAGGGCAATCAGCAATAATTAAACTAAGATGGGGCTCCAGCGCTGAAGAAATGAAAATTCAGGATGCTGACCAGTTTATAAAATTTGCACTAGGTGAAAATGTAAAGCAGAGCAACTGGGGGGATCATGAAAATGAAAGATTTCCGCAAACTAGAATGGGAGTGGAACAAGTTTTTTATGATGCATTTTATAGAGCTGAATCATATAAAAAAGCATGGCAAATTTATAACCAGCTATCTATTACGGAAAAAGCAAAAACTTCTCCTCCAAGAGAGGACTTAGAATTAAATGCATTAGTAGAAATTTTAAACTCTGAAATGTTTATTACCTGCCATTCGTATGTGCAATCTGAAATAAATATGTTAATGCATGTTGCCGACTCAATGGGCTTTACCGTTAATACTTTTACACATATCTTGGAAGGTTATAAAATAGCTAATAAAATGAGAGAGCATGGAGCAGGTGGTTCTACTTTTTCAGACTGGTGGGCTTATAAATTTGAAGTAAATGAAGCCATCCCTTATAATGCCTCACTTTTAAATAACGCTGGAGTTATTACTGCTATAAATTCTGATGATGCTGAAATGGGAAGGCGACTTAATCAAGAGGCGGCTAAAGCCGTAAAATATGGAAATACTTCTGAAGAAGATGCATGGAAAATGATAACACTTAATCCTGCTAAATTATTACATTTAGACGAAAAAATGGGTAGTCTTAAAGTAGGTAAAGACGCAGACATTGTACTTTGGAATCAAAACCCTCTTTCTATTTATGCTAAAGTAATACAAACCTACGTTGATGGTAAGTTAATGTTTGATATAGATTTTGACAAAAAATTACAAGAAAGAGATAAAAAAGAAAGGATGCGTATTATACAACTCATGAGTCAAAATAAAAATAAAGGAGAAAAAAGGATCCCTAAAAAACAAAATGAAAAATTATACCACTGTGATAGCCAAGATGATGAATAAAAAAACAACAATAATTATTGCATTAATATCAAGTATGCAACTTAGTGGACAAAAACCAACATTATTTCTAGGAGCAACAGCCCATATAGGAAATGGAAAAGTCATTGAAAATTCAGCCGTCAGTGTAAAAGAAAATAAATTTGATTTAGTCGCTGATCTTAGCGTCATTAGGATAGATCCTAATGCTTTTGATACTATATATAAAGTTTATGGAAAACATATTTATCCTTCATTTATTCTTCCAAATACTACTCTAGGAATTACTGAAATTGATGCTGTACGGGCAACTCATGATTATAGGGAAACCGGAAATATTAACCCAAATATAAGATCTCTTATTGCATATAACACTGATTCCAAGCTAACTAAAACTGTTCGATCAAATGGAGTTCTTGTTGCGCAAGTTACACCAAGAGGCGGGTTAGTTTCAGGACAGTCATCAATTATGTATTTAGCAGGAGACAATTGGGAAGATGCTGCACTAAAAGCTGACGATGGCATACACATTAATTGGCCCAACTCTTATTACAATACAGGATGGTGGGCAGAACCTGGAAAGACAAAAAAAAATAAAAAATATCAAAATGATATAGAAACCTTTCAACAACTATTTTCGAAAGCAAGATCTTATGCATTATCTTCAAATGTTATGGATCTTAAAATGGAAAGTATGGTGGGACTTTTTAACGGAACCAAAAACCTATATATTCATGCTAATAGTGCAAGTGATATGCGTGATGCTATCAATTTTTCAGAAAAACATGAAATAAAAAACATAATTATTGTTGGAGGCGAAGACGCCATAGATATTGCGCCTTATTTGATTGAGAAAAAGATACCTTTAATTCTAAACAGAGTGCATAGACTTCCAAAATCGCAAGATAGTCCAGTTGATGAACCGTTTACACAGGCTAAAAAGTTAACTGATTTAGGAGTACTATTTTGTCTAAGTTATGAGGGAGATATGGAAGCAATGGGGGCTAGGAATCTATCTTTTACAGCTGGAACCACTGTTGCTTATGGACAAAAATATGAAAATGCAGTGCAATCAATTACATTAAATACTGCTAAAATTCTTGGAATAGATAATATTTTAGGTTCTATTGAAAGTGGTAAAAATGCTACATTTTTCATCAGTTCGGGTGATGCATTGGATATGAGAACAAATAATATAGAGCAAGCTTTTATCAACGGAGTATCTATTGATTTAAACAATCATCAAAAAGAATTATTCAAAAAATATAAAAAGAAATAATTATCTAAGTAAGATTAAAACTGTTAGATAAGCTAATAAAATATCTAATATCCTATGTTAGACCGAACTCTAGATAACACTTGTATTGCTATTTTTCTTGCTTTCTTTGCCCCCTTTGACAACTCTAAATCTAAAATTTCTTTGTTTTCAATAAAGTAATTATATTTTTCTCTTTCATTTTTGTATTTTTTGCAAACTAAATTGAAAAGTTCTTTTTTTGCTTCACCATAGCCAAAATTCCCTCCAATATATTTAGCTTTTAATTTTTCAGACTGCTCTTTACTAGATAAAAGCTTATAGATTTTAAATACATTACATCTGTCCGGATTTTTTGGCTTTTCGATAGGAATAGAATCAGTTTTGATTCCCATTATTTGCTTTCTGAGTTTTTTTTCTGACAGAAAAATATCAATAATATTATTATATGATTTACTCATCTTTTGACCATCAGTACCAGGAATAAGCATAACATTTTCATCAACCTTTACTTCTGGCAATATTAATGTACCTGGATATATATGATTAATTCTTGAAGCTATATCTCTTGTGATTTCTAAATGTTGAAGTTGATCTTTTCCAACAGGAACAATATTAGCATCATATAATAAAATATCAGCTGCCATCAAAACAGGATAAGTAAAAAGCCCTGCATTGACATCATTAGTCCTATCTGATTTTTCCTTAAATGAATGAGCGAGTTTTAGTCTGTTAAAAGGAGCAAAACAATTTAAATACCAATTTAACTCACATACCTCCGAAACATCAGACTGACGATAAAACAAATTCTTTTCTGTATCAAAACCAAAAGAAAGCCAGGCTGCTGCAGTAGCATAAGTGTTTTCTCTTATGAGTTTTGGATCTCTAATTGTTGTAAAAGAATGAAGATCAGCAATAAAAAAAAAGCTTTCATTTTTTGGATCCCTTGACAACTCTATTGCTGGAATAATTGCCCCCAATAAATTGCCTAAGTGAGGGGTTCCTGTGCTTTGAATTCCTGTTAATATTCTAGCCATTTATTTTAAGTTTTAATATCGTAAAAATAGGATTTTTATATTTGTCCCCGTGAAATGGGTTAATTATCTTTTTAGTAGTCTTTGGAGATTATGGTTTTTAATCATATTTATACTACTTTTTTTTTCTTTAATACCTGCTTTATTTTTTTTCACAGCAATTCAAAAAAAACCAATAATTATTGCTCATATAACTAGATATTGGAGCAAATTGACACTCTGGCTTTCATTTCTATTTCCTGTAGTTGAGTGGGAAGAAAAATTTGATAAAAATGGGCTGTACATATTTTGCCCAAATCATGTGTCAACTCTTGATATACCATTAATTTTAGCTGTTATTCCTGTGCCATTACAATACATTGGAAAAGCAGAAATTGCAAAAATCCCCTTATTTGGATATTTTTATAAAAACAATTCAGTAATTGTAAAAAGAGAAAATAAAAGAGACTCGTATATTGCGTTTCTTAAAGCAGGAGAAAAACTAAAGCAAGGCATAAATATGTGTATTTTTCCTGAAGGGGGGATCCCGTCAGAAAAAATATTTCTCAAAAAATTTAAAAATGGACCATTTAGATTAGCAATAGAACAAAATATTAATATTATACCTATTACTCTTGGTAATAATAAACAAATTTTTCCTCAAGAATATTTTAAAGGAAGACCTGGTGTCACTAGAGTAAAAGTTCATAAAGCTATTAGTCCAGATGATTTAACAGAAAAAAGCATTGATAATTTGAAAAAATCAGTTTACAACACTATTTTTGAACAGTTAAAAAACTATAACTAAATGAAAGTTAATGATAAATTAATAGCAAATCTATCAAGATTAGCAAAATTAAAGTTTGATTCAAAATCTGCTGAAAAGATAAAATCAGATTTAAATACAATTCTTAAATTTGTAGATATAATATCAAAAACTGATACTAATTCATTAAAACCTCTAATCTACATAAGTGAGGAAACAAATGTTTTGCGTAAGGATGAGGTTACAAATCAAGTTTCTCAAGAAGATGCGCTAAAAAATGCTCCAGGAAAAGATTCAGATTATTTTAAAGTACCCACGGTTCTAAAGAAGTAGTTGTTAACTAAACCAGCTTTGGGCTTTTTGCTTATTTTTTAATCTAAACTGACTATCTTTGTATATAAAACCATTTGTTTTATTGTTGTAACTGTAATCCGATCCCCATTTATAATGATTTTTTGATAATTCTTCAATAGCATTCATGATAAAATGAACCTCATTATTAGTCATTGTTGGATGAATTGACATTCGTACCCAACCTGGCTTAGTGGTTAGGTCTCCACTATTAATTTTGTCAGTAATTAAACAAGATTGTTCTTTTTCAACATTTAATAAAATATGCCCATAAGTTCCTGCACAAGAACAACCACCTCTAACTTGTATTCCAAACTTATCATTTAACAATTGTACAGCAAGATTATAGTGCAAACCATCAATATAAAAAGAATAGATTCCTAGTCTATTAGAAAAATTACTAGCTAAAACATGTGTGTTATTTAATTCTAAGAACTTTTTCCATACTATTTTGTGAATTTCATGCTCTCTTGCCAATATTTTTTGGACTCCCATTTCTTGCTTTAATTTCAATACAAATGCTGTTTTTATAGTCTGCAAAAATGCAGGTGTGCCTCCATCTTCTCTTGCCTGAATATCATTCACATATTTATGTTCTCCCCAAGGATTGGTCCAATCCACAGTTCCTCCTCCAGGATTATCTGGAATTTTATTTGAGTATAATGCTTTATTAAAAATTAAAATTCCAGTGGAGCCAGGGCCTCCTAAAAATTTATGTGGAGAAAAATAAATTGCATCTAGTTGCTGATTTTTGTTTTTTGGATGCATATTAATATCAACATATGGTGCCGAGCAAGCAAAATCAACAAAACAGAATCCATTATTTCTATGCATTATTTCTGAAATCTCATAATAAGGAGTAAAAACTCCTGTAACATTGGAACATGAAGTAATTGCGGCAATCTTTAGCTCTCTATCGTTATATTTTTTAAGCAATAATTCAAATTTCTCCAAATCAATATAACCATCCTTTTTGTACGGAATAATTTGAACCTCTGCAATAGTTTCAATCCAAGATGTTTGATTAGAATGGTGCTCCATATGGCTGATAAAAACAATAGGCCTGTTTGTAATTTTAATTTTTCCAACGTAACTTTCATGTAGCTTTAAACCTAAAATCCTTTGCAATTTATTCACTAACATTGTCATTCCTGCTCCAGCTGAAATAAGAACATCATCATCATTAGCGCCAACATGATCCTTGATTATTTGCATTGCCTCGTCCAAAGCCAAACTCATAGTTGCCCCTGTAGTAGAAGTTTCTGTATGCGTGTTTGCTACAAAAGGGAAAACCTCGTTATGTAACTTTTTTTCAATTGGTTGGTATATTCTTCCACTAGCAGTCCAATCAGCATAAAGAATCTTCTTCTCCCCAAAAGGAGAAGTAAAAGTCTGATCATTGCCAATAATATTTTCTCTGAAAGGCGCAAAGTATTTTTCTAGATTCATAATTAATAAGATTGCAACAAATTTACGCTATTTTCTTTAACTTCTAAAACCGATTTTACACCTAATATAATACTTCGATTATCTTCTAAATGGCCAGACGGAAACCCAAAACAAATAGGAAAATTATACTCTTTCACATGTTCTAGTACAATTTCTTCTGCCGTTTTACCAAATGCAACTTGGTTGTCATTCATATCTATTAATCCTCCTACTATCATACCTTTCAAATTATTAAATTTACCATTTCTCTTCATATTTATTACCATTCTATCGATATGATATAAATACTCATCTAAATCTTCCCAAAACAAAATCCTATCATCTGTTCTAACATCAGATTTTGAACCTAATAAAGAATATAAAACAGATATGTTTCCTCCAACAATTTCGGCTTCAACTATACCAATTCGATTCTGCTCATTAGATGGAATTTTAACACAACTATCTTTGCCGAGAAGAATATCTCTAAGACTATCTAATGCACTATTAGTATTTCTAGAAAAATTTATAGGCATAGTAGCGTGTAAAGTTGCTAGACCAATTTGATTTAAATGAGCATGTAAAACAGTAATATCACTATAGCCAATTATCCATTTAGGCCTTTTATACAAGCCAGAAAAATTTATCTTATCAATAATCTGAACCGTGCCGTATCCTCCCCTTGCGCATAAGATTGCTTTGATCTCATTATCATCAATCATATTTTGGAAATCATACAGTCTTTGATTTACTGAGCCTGAAAACTGATTTTCCTCATTCAAAATAAATCTGCCCAGTACTACTTTAAAACCCCACGACTCTAGAATCAAGATTGCAGGATTTAACTCATCCATTGAAATTTTTCTAGCAGTAGCAACAATACCAATCTTATCCCCAATTTTTATCTTTTTCGGAATTATCATAAATACAGTTTAGTTGTAAAACTTATCTTTGCGAAAATAACTGTTTTTTAAAAAGAATGATTAAAAAAAAATACACTGTTACATCTGCACTTCTTTATGCAAATGGCCCCGTACACATTGGTCACATTGCTGGTGCTTACTTACCTGCTGATATATATGTTAGGTATTTAAAACAAAAAGGGCATGATGTTGCTTTTATTTGTGGATCTGATGAACATGGAGCGGCAATTACATTACAAGCTAAAAAAGAAGGCCTAACTCCTCAAAAAATTGTTGACAAATATCACTCTATTAATAAAAAAGCATTTGCTGAATTTGGTATTAACTTTAGTATTTACCACAGAACATCTGAAAAAATTCATCATGAAACTGCACAAGAATTCTTTAAGCAGTTAGAGTCTAAAAATATTTTTACTAAAAAAAAATCTCATCAATTTTATGATGAAGAAAACAACCAATTTCTAGCCGACAGATATATTATAGGTACTTGTCCTAAATGTGGGTATGAACATGCATATGGCGATCAATGTGAAAAATGCGGAAGTGCTTTAAATCCAGAAGAATTAATTAGTCCTAAATCTACTCTAAGTGGAAACATTCCTATAAAAAAAGAGACCTCACATTGGTATTTACCAATGCAAAATCATGAAAAATGGTTAAAAGAGTGGATTGAGACAGGAAAGCTTGATGGGAAAGAGCATCATAATTATAAACGCTGGAGAAGTCAGGTTTTAGGACAATGTAAATCATGGATAGATGGGGGGCTCAAAGAAAGAGCCATGACAAGAGATTTAGATTGGGGCGTTAAAGTGCCAATAAAAAATGCTGAAAATAAAGTTCTCTATGTTTGGTTAGATGCCCCTATTGGATATGTCTCAGCAACAAAAAAATGGGCCTCTAAGAATGGAAAAAACTGGAAAGACTATTGGCAAAATAAAGATACTACATTGATTCATTTCATTGGAAAAGATAATATTGTTTTTCATTGTATTATATTTCCTATAATATTAAAAACACATGGGAGTTATATCTTGCCAAAAAATGTTCCAGCTAATGAATTTTTAAATTTAGAAGGGAAAAAGCTTTCAACTTCTCGAAATTGGGCTATCTGGCTTAACGAATACCTAAAAGATTTTAAAGGACAAGAAGATACTTTACGCTACGTTCTCTGCTCTACTTCTCCAGAATCAAAAGACACTGACTTTACTTGGACTGATTTTCAATCTAGGAATAATAACGAACTCGTGGCTATCTTTGGTAATTTTATAAATCGTGTTATAGTTTTAACAAATAAATACTGGAATGGCAAAGTGCCAAAAAGAAACAAGCTTTATGAATATGACAAAGCCATACTAGAAAACCTTTCAAAGGTTCCTGATAAAGTAGGAGGTTCAATTGAAAAATTCAAATTTAGAGAAGCGCTATCAGAGGTGATGAATTTGGCTCGTTTAGGCAATAAATATCTGGCAGATACTGAACCATGGAAATTAATAAAATCTGATGAAAAGAGAACAGAAACAATCTTAAATATCTCAATCCAAATTGCTGCTTCCTTAGCTTTACTGTCTGAACCATTCATGCCGTTCTCTTCAAAAAAACTAAAGAAAATATTAAATATTAAAGATGAAAATTGGTTGAATGCTGGCAAAATTATTATTAATAATAATCATACTATAAATAAAGCTGAGCATTTATTTAAGAAAATTGAAGATGAAAAGATTCTAGCACAATTAAAAAAACTTAACTCTTAATTTTTATTATATTTAACCAAAAGTATTTTATGAAAAAACAAATTTTAATTTTAATATCAATTCTATTAAACAACTATATGTTGGCTCAATGTAACGGTAGATATGAAATAGAAATTTTCAACTCCGTAAGTAAAACAACAGTAAATTATTCAGATATCTATAATGATAATGAGCATAAAATGGATGTTTATACACCAGATGGAGATACTGAAATAAACAGGCCTGTAATTTTATATATGCATGGAGGATCCTTTACGGCAGGAGATAAAAGTACATCAGACTGTGTTGACTTTTGTGAATCCTTTGCTAAAATGGGTTATGTTACCGCCTCCTTAAATTACAGATTGGCTCCAAACATAATCAACTTTTTAACAAGCAATGAAACCCAATATGAAACTGTACTAAAAGCTGTTTCTGATGCAAAAGCAGCTGTAAGATACTTTAGGAAAGATTTTGCTAATGGGGATTCTTATGCAATTGATCCTAACGCTATTTTTGTGGGCGGATACTCTGCTGGAGCCGTAATTGCAATTCATCAAGCTTATATAGATAGTGTTATAGATTTGCCTACTTCATCAATAGATAATAATGGAAATGCATTTAATGTGCAGTCAATTGTAAATAATGTAGGTGGAGCTTATGGGATAGAAGGTGATGCAGGAAATTACGGATATTCATCAGATGTAAATGGTGTTATTAGTTTTGCGGGAGGGATTAATAATGTTAATTGGATAGATAATAATGATGAACCATTAGTTAGCATTCAAGGTACAAATGATGGTACTATTAGCTATAATTGTGCTCCTGCCTTAAGTAGTTCATTAGTTTTGGATTTATGTGGAGCTGCGGAAATGCACCTTCAAGCAGATCTAGCCGGAGTTCTTAATGACAAATTAATATATAGTGGAGAAGGTCATAGTTGGGCAGCTAATGGCAGCAATAATTCTAAATTCACTCAAGCAATAGAATTCACAAGCAACTTTCTTTTCCCATTATTGCCTTGTAATAATACCGCAACTAATGTAATGGAAGTGACAGAAAAAAATAAGAGGTTAGTTAAAATTATCGATGTTTTAGGACGTGCATCAAATATAATGACAAATCGTCCATTATTTTACATTTACTCTGATGGAAGCACCGAATATAAAATTATTATTAAATAATCAACCATATAAAAAACTTGCTAACTTCCAACGCAGCTAAAAAACAGCTTTTTTAATTTAGTAAACAAAGGTAAATTATATGTTAGTTGTTTAAAGATAACCAGTTACATTTACAAAAAAATCATAAATGAAAAGATCTAGAAAATCAAACAAAAAAGAGCAAAAAAGATCTTATAACTTATCCTTGAAAAACGAGAAAGACATCAACAAAAAGAAGATAAGACTAAACAAATTTATCTCAAATTCAGGTATTTGCAGTAGAAGAGAAGCAGATAAGTTTATTGAAGCAGGAGTTGTGACTGTAAATGGAATTGCTATAACTAAAATGGGCTATAAAATAAACCCTACTGATTTAGTAAAATTTAATTCGCAAAAAGTTAAATCTGAAACATTAAGATACGTGCTTTTAAACAAACCAAAAAATTACTCAGTAAGGGAGTCTAGTACAATACAGGAAAAATCTGTCTTGAGTTTAGTTTTATCAGCTTGCAAAGAAAAAATTTATCCAATTGATAGATTAAATAAATCTGAAACCGGTCTTTTGTTATTTACTAATGATACTACTTTGTCTAAAAAAATTATTGAAAAAAATCACAGAAACAAATCAATTTATCAAATATCATTAAATAAAAATTTATCTAATGAGGATTTAAATAAAATAAGAAATGGCGTTATTCTTAATGGCAAAAAACACATTTTTGACTCTATCTCACATGTAAAAAACAAACAAAAAAATGAAATTGGAATTGAAAATACCCAAATAGGAATAAAACATATAAAAGAAATCTTTCAAAAACTAAACTACACTATAACAAAACTTGATAGAGTCTTCTTTTGTGGCTTATCAAAAAAAAATTTGCCCCGAAAGCATTTTAGACATCTTACTAAAGATGAAATCAACATCTTAAAAAGACTATGAATCGATTTCTTGCGTTATTCTAGTGATAAATAATTATTTTTATCGAATATTATAATGAAACTATTCAGACGTATTTTTAAGCTATTGATAATCTCATTTTTAATCATTGGGAGTTGTATATTTATTTTTTTCTCATACTTTGCTAAAGATATAAAAACAAGTGTCCTAAATAAAATACAACAAAAGCTTGAATCGCCTCTATTTTTTGACAATGTTGAATTCACACTATTTAAAACATTTCCCAACGCATCTATTAAAATCACAAATTTACTAGTTTTTGAATCAAAAGAATTTAATAATGATACACTACTGTTTACAAAACATGCTTATGCAGAAGTAAGTCTTATTAATGTAATAAACAAAAACTACGATATAAATAACCTTACATTTACTAATGCAAATATAAAGATACAGTACAATAAGCAAAACCTTCCAAATTTTATGATTTTCAAACAAAACTCTAAAGGCGGAAATTTGCTTTCAGTCAGCAAAATTACTCTAATAAACACTAATTTAAATATCAAAAAAGAAAACCCTATACTAAATTTAAATTGGTATTTGACAAAAGGCGTAATTTCAATTACTAATCATAACTATACATTTTCTACAAATGGCTTCTCTAAAAATTTATCCGTAGGATTGGTAGATTATATGAAAGATAAACAATTTAATATTATTACTAAAACCGAAATTACAAAAGATAAAATAGAAATATTAAAATCTAATATGAATATTGATGATGTGTTACTTAATGTAACTGGTGGGATTAAAAAAGGTAATATCCTCAATCTAAAAATTAATGGCAAAAATCAAGAAATAACTAAAATAGTTGCAGTTCTGCCAGAAAATATTAAGAAAATCTGCGCCCCACTAATTTTAACAGGCAACATTTCTTTTAAAAGCAGCTTAAACGGTTTGACAAACAAAAATAATAATCCATTATTTGAAATGGATTATAAAATTATCAACGGTAATCTTAAATTAAATTCTAATACTTTTGAAATGTCTGATATTCAAATGAATGGCTCCCTTAGTAATGGCAAGAATAGAAACTTCAAGTCTACAAAAATCGAGTCTAAATCGTTTAGTGCCAAAATAAAAAATGGGGAAATCAACGGGAATTTTATTCTGCAAAATCTAAACAATTATTTTTTGACTTCTGAGTTTAAATCATCTTGGGACTTAACGGAAGTAAACAAATATTTTAAAAATTCTCGCTTTAACTTGATTGAAGGGAATCTTGTTGCACACACTAATTATCAAGGAAATATTGCTTTTGACACACGTTTTAAAAATAGGTTTTTAAATGCTAATCATTATTCAGATATTAAAATTGAAAATCTCAAATTTAAAAACAAAAATTCTCCTCAACTAATTATAAAGTCAGCTGATTGTAGAGTAGAAAATAACAAGATTTTAGTAAATTCATTGCAATCATCTATCTTACAAAGCAACTTTAATTTTAAAGGTGAAATACTAAACTTAATGCCATATATGCTTAATCAGAACACCAAAGTCTATATTAAAGGGCATACTAAGTCTACTTACACAAATCTTTATGATATAATAAGCATACGCGATATTTTTAAAGACGAAAAAGAAAAAACGAGAGAAACAAAAAATATACTACCAAATTGGATTAATACTAATTCTACAATATACATCAAGAATTTTTTATATAACAATTTTACTGCATCTAACTTTACTGGAGCTATTGAATATAACAATAATATCCTTTATGGCAAAAATTTAAATGCTATATCATTGGATGGTAAGCTATCAGGTAAATTTAGATTAATTGAGCCTACTAACAAAAACCTAAAACTAACAAGTACGCTTAAATTAGAAAAGATAAATATTAGAGATTCTTTTAAGGCGTTTAATAATTATAATCAAAGTGTTATCACAAAAAAACAAATCAAAGGGGTCGGAACAGCTTATCTAAATATTGAATCTCATTGGAAACCTAATTTCGTATTAGACACAAAAAAACTAAAGGTAAAATCTCATTTAATAATTGAAAAAGGCGAGTTAATTGATTTTGAACCTTTAGAAAAATTATCAACATATGTAAGCCTTGATGAGCTAAAACATGTTAGGTTCTCAACTCTTGAAAATACTATTTACGTAGAAAACGAAATAGTAACAATTCCTGCCATGGAAATAAAATCCTCTGCTCTCTCTGTTGTTTTATCTGGAACACACTCATTTAATCATGAAATTGATTATAACTTAACATTGTTATTATCTGAGCTCTTATCTTCTTCTTTCAGACAAAAGAACACTAATATAACTGAGTTTGGAGAAGAGCAAAAAGATGGAAGAATATTTAACACCATATACTTTAAAATGAAAGGAAACACTGCAAACCCAAAAATATCCTTGAATCCAATTCGTTTCATTGAAGATGTAAACAACAGTGTAAAAAAAGAAACTGAAAAAATAATAAATATCATTAAAGAAGATATCTTGCAAAGCGAAACGAAGGAGCGTGTAGAAGAAGGGCAAGAAATAGAAATTCAATGGGAGCCTTAATTATAAACTATGGATATATACACAAGAAAAAAGAAATGGAAATTTGTATTAATAAGTTTTGCAATTACTATTGGCGTTTCGTCTCTTTTTGTAACAAATATGCTAGTAAGAGAACTGAAAACAGAAGAACGAAAAAAAATAGAACTTTGGGCAGCGGCAACAAAACAGTTAGTAAGCTTAACAGGAGAAGGTGATTATTCTCTAGCTATTAAAGTAATTTCTGAAAACGATAACATACCTGTTATATTAGTTGACGACTGTGACACGATACTTGAAAGTAGAAATTTTCAAATTTACACAAAAGTAGACAGTTTCCTTTTAAAGCTTGGTTTTATCAGCCCTAAAAAAATTACTCCTCAATTTCTTAGAAATGAATTGCATAAAATTAAAGACGATGGAGAGCCGCCTATTGAAGTCAACATTATTGGAGATAAACAATGGATTTATTACAAAGACTCTGCCCTGCTGAATAGATTACGTTTTTATCCAATTTATCAACTTGGATTTATTGGAATCTTTATGTTTATCGCTTATTTTATTTTTAACTCAAGTAGACGGTCTGAACAAAATCAAGTTTGGGCCGGAATGGCTAAAGAAGCCGCTCATCAACTTGGGACCCCAATATCATCTTTATTAGCATGGATAGAGCTGTTAAAAAAGAAAGAAGAAATGAAAGATATGGTTCTTGAAATGGAAAAAGATATTCTGCGACTAGAAACAATAACAGATAGATTCTCTAAAATAGGATCCAAACCAACATTAGAAAACATTAATATTGTTGAGCTAATAGACAATACTGTTACGTATCTCAAATCTCGTTTTCCTGAAAAAATAATAATTAACACAGTATACGAAAAAAATAAGACTGTAATTCCTGTAAGTCGTGTTTTGTTAAATTGGGTAATTGAAAATATTTGTAAAAATGCAGTTGATGCTATGAAAGGAAATGGTAAAATTGTAATAAAATTAACAGAAGATAATAATCATATTTTAATTAACATCTCTGATAATGGAGAGGGGATTAATCCTTCAATTATAAAAAATGTTTTTAAGCCTGGCGTTACATCTAAAAAAAGAGGATGGGGGTTAGGCTTGTCTCTTTCAAAGAGAATAGTAGAAGAATATCACCAAGGAAGTCTATTTATAAGTAATTCAATAAAAGGAGTTGGCACTACATTTTCAATTAAATTACCAAAATGATAGCTCTTATCTATTTTTAACTTGTTACTTGAATGGTTTAAACTGAATGCTTAATGAATTTACGCAATGACGAGTGTCTTTCTTTGTGAGTAGCTCTCCATGAAAAACATGACCCAAATGACCATCACATTTAGCGCAACAAATTTCAGTTCTTACTCTACCTCCACTCAAATCTTCATACCGCACAATAGCGCCTTCAATCTCGTCATCAAAAGATGGCCAACCACAACCTGAATTGAACTTTGAACTAGACTCATAAAGTGGTGATTTACACGCCCGACATACAAATATCCCGCTCTCATAAAAATTATTGTATCTACCTGTAAATGGAGGCTCTGTACCTTTATCCTTAAGTATAGATCTTTCTTCAGGAGTCAGGTGTGAAAAATAATCATTTTCCATAGGTTCAAAAATAATAAATTATTTTAGGATAACATATAGTTTTCTAATTTAGCAATATAAATAAATTTACATTAATTTGACTTCAATCTATTTACATATTCCATATTGTAAAAGAAAATGTACCTATTGTAATTTTCACTTCAAGATCTCACAAAGAGACAAAATGAAAATGATTAAAAGTATGCAAATAGAAATTACACAAAGAAAAGATTATCTTAAGGGACAAAAAGTCAGTAGTATCTATTTTGGTGGAGGGACTCCATCTATATTAACTACATCTGACATAAAGAAACTTTTAAAAAATATTTATCAAAACCATCAAATAAATAAAGATGCTGAAATTACAATTGAATGCAATCCTGAAGATTTAACAGTTTCAAAACTTTCTACATATAAAAAAATAGGAGTAAATCGATTAAGTATCGGCGTACAATCCTTTGATAACACCGACTTACAATTTATGAATAGATCTCATAATTCAGAAAAAGCAATACAAAGTATTAAGCTAGCTAAAGATCTTGGTTTTAACAACATATCGATTGACTTAATATATGGACTTCCTAATCAAACACTTAAAAAATGGGAAAAGAATCTTGACATAATGTTTAGCCTAGACATTCAACATTTTTCAGCTTATACACTTACTGTGGAAAAAAAAACTACTTTATACCACTTAGTCGAAAAAGGAAAAGTAAAACAACTATCAGAAGATAACGTTATTAATCAATTTAATCTTTTACAAAAAAAGGCTAAAGAGCAGGGATTCATTCATTATGAAATTTCTAACTTTGGTAAAGAAGGAAGATTCTCTAAACATAATAGCTCTTACTGGAAAAACAAGCACTACTTAGGAATAGGACCATCTGCGCATTCTTATAATGGAAAACACAGAAGATGGAATCTCTCCTCCAACACAAATTATATCTCAAATATTGAAAAAAAATCTATTTATTTTAAAGAAGAAAAACTAAGCCTGTCTGAAAAATATAATGAATATATTTTTACATCACTAAGAACAATTTGGGGGGTGGATGTATTTATTATAAAAAAAAGATATGGAAATAACATTAAATGTCATTTCTTAAAGGAAATTATAAAATGGCAAGTCAACAAACATGTTAAGTGTAACTCAAACATTTATACTTTAACATCTAAAGGAAAAATAGTTGCTGATTCAATTTCATCAGACTTATTTATCATTTCTTCTTAGGCGCGTTTAAAATTTGTTGGAAATAAGATTCATATTGATCTATTATCGTTTTCCAATTATATACTTTTTTAATCTTTTGTAAGTTATTAGATGAAAAAATTTTTTTATCTGATATTAAATCCTTCATAAATAATTTTTTTAAATCATTAGCAGATGAAAAGTAAAATGCATCCTGACCAAGTACCGATTTATTAAATCGATTTTCATGAGCTATAATTAAAGTTTGAGCAGCCATTGCTTCTAATAGCGCAGGATTTGTACCCCCTACTGAATGACCATGTAAATAAAATTTAGAATAATACCGAATATCGTCCAAATGTTTTTTGTTAAAAATACCACCTAAAAATATAATTCCTTTATTCCGATATTTGTCCTTAAGATAATCTCCGTAATTAGTAATATGATTTCCAATAACATAGTAAGGAGTATCACTTTTACTTTGAATATATGCATCAAACATCATTTCTAAATTGTTTTCTGGTTCCAATCTTGCAATTGACAAGAAATAATCTCCTCTTTTCTTTATGCCATAAATATTCAAGCTGCTTTCATCTGGCGGGAGACACTTAACAGTGCCATATGCTATAAACTCTGATTTAGCATTATACTCCTTGTCAATATAATCTTGAATAGCTAAATTATCAGCAATTAAATAATCTGAATATTTAACTCCATACTTTTCGAGTTTTTTAGTGAGACGCTGAATTAAACTACTCCATTTAGCCCTTTTCCATTCAAGTCCGTCTAAATTTGTTGCAACTATTTTCCCTCTATGGTTACAAAAAATTATAGATAATGCAGATGTTATTAATCCCAACTCAAGAATAATCTCAAAGTCCTTTCTAGCTGCATCCTTAAAACATAAGTAATCATAAAAAAAATTAGCTGCAGAATTTCCTAAAATACTCTCCGGACTTAATTTTTTAATTATCTTAACTCCTTTATATACAGGTCTATTATATGGATGAAAATGTGGAGAATAAATAGTAACATCATGACCTTTTTTCACTAGTCCTACAGACAGATACTCTGCACATTGCTCAAAACCACCATAATTATTTGGGATGCCTCTAGTTCCTAAAATCGCAATTTTCATGCTGTTATTTATGACTCTTAAACATAATACTAATTGATAATCATTCTAAACTAGCTTAATTGTTTTAATAATTTCTCTTTAGATATAACTCCAACGTGCCTAAAAACCTCTATCCCATTCTTAAAAACCATAAAAACAGGAACTCCTTTTATTTTATATTTATCAATTAAATTCTGATGCAAATCAACATCGATATATATGACCTTTATACTACTAGTTTCCTTTTCAATCTCTTGTATAACTGGCTTCATCTTTTTGCAAGGGACACACCACTCAGTACTAAAATCTATTAGCACCAACTGATTTTGTTGTAAAATAGTTTCTAAGTCTGTAATTGTGAGTGTAGGCTTTTTTAGTAATTTTTTCTCTTTTGATGTAGCAACTGCATAATTTTCAGAATTCCATGCTTTAATTCCTCCAGCTAAATTATATACCTTAACAAAACCCATATCTTCCATCTTTATTGCAGCTGAAGAAGATCTTCCTCCGCTCCTACAATAAACATAAATAGGAACATCCTTTCTTACCACTTTCAATTTCTGAATAAAGTCCTCAGAATAAAAATCTATATTACTTGCATCATTAATGTGTGAAGAATGAAACTCCTTAGATGTTCTAACATCAATGATAATACCATCATTTGTGTTTATTCTTTTTTTAAACTCTTCAGGACTAATATTTTTAACTACCTGAGATTTCGTATTTACGCAAGAGCTTAAGCAAATTAAAGTTAATAAATATATAATCTTTTTCATTTAACAAATATATTATTTTATACATAACACTTCAAAGCATTTATGCTGTAGTTCTAAAGAGATATTTATAATATAACCCTTTTAAATTAACAAAAAGATGTTCACATCTTAAATTTTTATAATAATATCACTTAAATTTTTGAATTATACTTGCAATGTCGTAATACTTGTTTTGGGTTGTATAAATCTTATATACAACAAATCAAAAAACCCTCACTAAACTAGTGAGGGTTTTTACTTCTTTTAATATAGGCCTTCTATTATCTCATCTTCATAATATCCGATTCTCTATTTTTAATAAACTTTATTCCTAACATAAATTCATGTGAACCAGAAGAGGCAGTCGACAACGGATCAGTTGAAAGATCATAAGAATACCCAAATACATACCTTTCACTAATAGTATATCCAAGCAAACAGGTAATATCACCAGAACCTGTTCTATAGCCAGCTCCAAGCCACATTCTGTCATCATACATCCCTTTAACGCCTAAATCAAATTGAGTAGAAGATCCAATTGATTTTAACAAAACGGATGGCTCAACCGCCCAAAATGGATCAATATGATGTTTATATGCTCCTATAATATAATAATGTCTCACAAGTTTTCCTTCACTCTCTTTATCAAAATTTTCATGGAAATTTTCATCATATAAATTTGGATTAAAACTTAAAAGTTGAGGAATAGAAAGCCCTGCATACCAATTTTTTCCATAAGTATTAAATCCAAATGTTGCATCAGGAACTAGTCTTACAATATCACCTTGAACAGCATTATCAGGTTCTTCAGGATTTAATGCACTTGCTGATATTTTCAACTGTGAAAATCCTCCAGCAAGAGCAAATGCAGCTTTTACTGTAGATGATAAATTTAAATGATAAGTGTAAGACATACTTCCGCCAAGTCTTCCTGTAGGGCCTACCTGATCATTATAAATCAATCCTCCAAAGCCAACATTATCATTTTTCCTTCCATATATACTTAAAATCGTTGTTCTAGGAGCATCGTTTATGCCTACCCATTGATTTCTAATAGTTGTATTTACTTGATAATAATCATGCATACCGGCGATTGCAGGATTTACAGCATAATTATTTATCATGTACTGCGTAAGCTGCGGAAGTTGTTGTGCAAAAGCAATACTCCCAAATACTATAGTAAAAAATAAAGCTAGTATCTTTTTCATTTTTAAATTTTATTTAATTATTGTTAAAGGCCCAGTTTGAGGTAAGCTTCCATCTCCTAAATCTATTATATAATAATATGTTCCAATATTTAAATCAGTCCAATCATAAAAATCACTTGTTATTCGATTTCCTTCTTCTTTATATTCAAACAACATATCTCCCCATCTATTAAAGAGTTGTACAGTAGAATTATCATATTTTTCAAGATCTTGAATATACCAATCCTCATTTACACCATCACCATTTGGTGAAATAACATCAACAGGAATTACACCTACAGCAACATAAATTGAACAATAGCCAATACAATCACCTTCTTTTACATAAAGATTATACATATCTGATTGTGTAGGTGAAATCGAAAATTGTGAATTGTTTGATAATAATTCTCCATTTGAATTTGTCCACTCATAAATTGAATAACCTGAATTTTCTGATAATGTGATTGAAGTTCCTTCAGTTATTATACGGTTTTCTCCAGCACCACTAACCTGACAATTAAGTGGTAATGAATTAAGATTAATAGTAGCTGTGACGGTTTGTTGACATCCATTTGCATCCGAAATATATAGCGTCAAATTCTCTGTGCCAAGAACACCCCAAGAAGAATCTGTAAACACGCTTAAATCAGCAGATGTAGATATAGTATCTCCGTTTTGCATTGTCCAAAGATAGCTAAGACCAACTCTCTCTTCTATATCAATATCTACTTCTTCTCCATAACAATATTCTTCCGAAAATGTGCTTGCATTTCCAGGTTCAAATACGTTTAAAAATCCTAAAAGAGTGATAGATGCAGTAGCCTTACAATCTTTATCATCCATTACAACAACAGTATGTAAGGTATTGTCAGCAGCAGTTAGTTCATCACAAGCTCCTGTATATGGCAATATAACGCCATTATTATCCCATTCATACTTATAAGGAGCTGTTCCTCCTGATGGATAAATAGTAGCACACGCTACATTATCACATGTTTGGTGCTGTCCATCAATTGTAACATCCAAAACATTATCTGGTTCATCCACAAAAATATCATTAGACGTGATAACACAACCATTATCGTCAGTAACAGTTACAGTATATATTCCAGGTAACAAATTATTAAAATCTGCCGTGTCTGTAATTTGCGAAGACACATTAGTAGGTCCAGATAAATCATAATCATACATTGGTGGGATTCCTGGAATTGCTGTACCTCCATTAGCTGCAATTAAAATCTGGCCAGTTTCTTCACCCTTACAAGCAACGTTGATTGCTTTAGTATATGGGATCTCTAACATATTAGGTTCGGTTAAAGTGTAAAAAGCGGTATCTGTACAACCATTTTGATCAGTAACGAAACAACTGTATGTTCCTGCTACTAGATTACCTTCAATTGTATTTGAACCCCCACTAGACCATAATATACTATTAACTACTGGACTTGTTCCTCCAGAAGTTGAAACTTTTAACCTACCTGTTCCTCCATAACAATCAATAATTGCTTGGGGAGTAATTGTTGCAGTAAACTTATTTGGTTGATTAACAATAAACGTTTCTGAAACAACGCAGCCTGCCATATCAGTTACTGTACAAGTATAAGTACCTGCACACAAACCAATTGCTGTTTGAGTAGTCTGACTTAATGGGTCATTCCATAGATAAGTATAATTTCCATTTGAAGAAGGGACTCCTCCTGCTGATAAAACAGTAATTGATCCATCACAATCACCATAACAACCAACATTGATGATTGTTGAATTAGCTATATTAATGTTTAATGCGTTTTGTCCAATTGGAATCAAAAATGAATCAACACAATTATTATTATCAGTTACCTCAAGCATATAATTGCCTTGACACAAAGAATCAATATAATATGATATTTCTCCTGGCTTAGCTACCCATCCCAAAGAAGGGTCATTAAATAACCATTGATATGTATAATTAGTACCTATTCCTTGACCTGATCCACCAGCAACAACTGCAGTAACTTCTCCTGTACAACTATCATTACAAAATACTTGTGTAACAAATGTTTCTGTAGTATCAATAGCAGGAGGATCATTTAAAGTAACAGAAACGGATTGTTGACATCCATTAGCTGCTTCAATATCAAAACTATATACTCCAGCAGATATTCCTGTCCAAGTAAATGTTCCATTTGTAGTTTCGGTAATGTTTCCAAGAGTAATATCGTAAGGAGCTACGGCACCTATAATATTAAACGTTACCTCATCCGTATCTCCATTACATGCTATTTCATAATTATTATAATTATTTGTAGAATAATTAATCACCATAGTTGGTGGTTCAGTAATCGTTACATTATAAGAGCTTGCACATCCATTTGCATCAAATATGCCGATAGTATGAACTCCTGGATTAAGACCTGTAAATACTTTTCCAAGAGGACAAGTATTAGGATCTATAGTACATGCCCAAGAAGGATATTTCACTCCTCCATCAATATTATATTCATATGGAGGTGTTCCTCCCATTGGGACGATTGAGTCTATATATCCATCATTGTAGCCTGCACAACTGACATTACTATAAAAAACATTATCTATTGAAATCTCATCTAAAGGATTTATAGTAAAAGTATCTCTATCTAAACATCCTAAATCATCCTGAACATAAACAACATGATTCAAAGGTCCTAATCCTGAGAAACCAATATTACCTTGCGCTCCAGGAGATAAAGTAAACGGTTTAATAGTATCCAGTGGATTTGCCTCATTGTATAATGTATATAAATTAGGCGATGATTGAGGTCCTGTAGTAAATATTAGAACACTCGCATCATTGTAAGTATAGCAAGTCATCTGCGTTACTGCCAAACTATCAATATTAATAGAAATTGAAGGTTCACTAATAGTAATGCTGCCTGTAGTATGACAACCATTTGCATCCCAAACTTCGACATTATAAATTCCCGCTCTTAAAGTATCAGCCAAATCAGTGGTATCATTTAATGAAGGAACAGTGTCATTTGGATTAAAATATGTAGGGATTGTATTATTTGCATTATCCCAGAGGTAAGTATATCCAGGAGTAGCTCCTGAAGCATATACTATTGCACTACCATTATCACCTCCTTTACAATCTAAATGTGTTGGCACAATAGAATCAATTACTATTGAAGTACTAGGTTCTGTTAGAGTAATACTTGCGGAATCTATACATCCATTAGTATCAGTTACAATGACCATGTATGTCCCTGCTAATAACGAATCTGCTGTATTATTTGTATCCCCATTAGACCAAGCATAAGAATATCCAAGATTTCCTCCAGACACAAAAACACTAGCTTGTCCATCATCATGCCCTAAACAAGACACGTTCCATCCTCCGACAAAAGCACTAAGATTAAATGAATCTACTAGTAATGAGTCCGGCTGAGTAAGAAAAATTTCTGAAGAGTCTAAACAACCATTATGGTCTTCAACATAAGCCTTGTAATATGTTGATGCTAATCCTGAAAAAACTGAATCTGAAGAGGATGGATTAACTGCTGTAGAATCCTGAATCCAAAAAGTATAATCTTTTGTTCCTCCAACAGCATGAATTGTTAACACTCCATCTAAGCTACCATTACAACTTACATTATATCCTCCTATATAAGTGGAGTCCTCAATATTTGTAATTTCTAATGTGTCTGGCTCTGTAATTATATGAGTCAAAGTGGTTTGACACCCAAAATTATCTCCAACTATAATAACAATTGTATCTCCTGGCCCTAATGAATCCCCAGAAGGGATATATCCTGTTTGAAAATTAGGTGGTGTTAAGTTAGCGTTCCAAAAAACATAAGGGAATGATAAACTTCCATTAACTGAATCAACAATAGCATCATAAGAACCATCATGTAAACCAGCACAACTAACATTTACAAAGGAATTAGAATCTAATGCTGGATTTTGTCCATTTTCAATAAATACACTATCTTCCTTAATGCAGTTATTCGCATCTGTAATAGTGACATAATGCCATCCTGAAACTAATGCTCCATTAGTAGCGCTATTTGATGTATATGGCAATCCTAATGAGTTAAGACCGCTCCATGAATAAGTATGAATACCTATACCTCCTATCGAACTTATTACGACCTCTCCAACTGCGTTTGTTTCTGCACAACTATCAATTCCAGTAATAGTAGTTGTCCAAAAAATAGAATCTGGCTGGGTAACTTCTATAGAGTCAATTGTTGGAGGTAAACAATCTAGTGCGTCTACAACACTTAAATAATACCATCCAGCAGGAAGTGAAGAAACATTATCAAAAATTTGAGGGGCTAATATATTTCCTGTTACATCAGTCCAAGTGTATTTGTAATTACCTGTGTTACCGCCAAAAATAGTATCTACAAAAACACTTCCTGTAGAATCTCCATAACATAATGTTTGTGTTGATCCCAAAGTAAATTGCAAAGAATCTGGTTCAGTAACAGAAATAGATACTGTATCAACACAGTTATTAAATTCATCTAATTGTGGTACAACTATGATGTCATAATTTCCTGCAGGTAGAGTTTTTCCATTTTGCAAATAGTTAGAGTTACCAGTTAAACTAATTGCTACATTATTTGTATCTGCATCTCTAAAAGCATAAAACGCATTACCATTTGGAGAATTTGCATTGCCAAATGTTTCTAATACATTAATAAACACAGAATCTGTTTCATCGCCAAAGCAATCTAAATCTAAAACAGAATTAGCTGAGTCCAAAAACGCATCCATACTAATTGGACTTTCTAGTTCTATAAAAACTTCTTGTGGATTACATCCTGGGCCTCCTTGTATAGCTGAAGACTTCTCAACTCTCAAAGAATAATATAAACTTCCTGTACTTGATACTAGACCGCTAAATGTCATAGTATCGTTAATATTGGGATTTATTACTAGGTTTCCTGAATTATCATAAAAACTAGTGTCAAATGCAATTGTATCTTCTGGCAAAATACCTGCTCCATCAACTAACAACAAAATAACTTCAGTCATCAAACCATCAGTCATAATAGTAATGGATCCATTATTAAGTCCATTACAAGGAGGTTGTAGGATTGTATCAACTTGAATAAAAGATGAGTCAACTAATGCCGAGTCAGAAAATGAGCAATTTAAATTATCAGTTACTGATAGATAATATTTACCATAGCTTAACTGTTTGATTGTATCACTAGTAAAACTTCCAGAATTAGATATAGGACCCCACAATCCAATACTAGAAGTCCAATTATATTGATAAGGTGGAAAGCCTCCAGTAAAATTAACCCACACCTCTCCATTATCAGCATCACAATTTTCATCTACACTAGTCATAGTAACATTAAAAGGAGGTGGAGTGGTAAGGTCAACCGTTGTCATTGCTACACAACCATTGTCGTCAGTAGCTATTAGTGTGTCTCCATTGCTGGGTGTTGCACAAGCAGTGGGTGTTCCTGTAACTGAATTTGGAGTCGTAGCTTGACCAAAAAAACTATTTATATATTGATACGAAATCATGTTAATACCATTTGTAGGTGTAACAGTGATCTCCCCATCACAAGCATCAGCACATGAAAGGTTGAACCCATTTGACTGAATAAGAGCTGAATAATCAATAGAAAATGAATCAGGTTCATTTATTGTAATTGAATTTGTTCCTATACATCCTTCACTATCTGTAACTGTATCAGTATAAACTCCTGCACAAGTATCATTAGCTAGTAAAGTATCTATAAAAGCAACACCTCCATAAAAAGAAGCGCTTGTTCCATAAGGAGGCAAATTACCTCCCCATACACTATCAATCGTCAGTTCGGCATCACAAGAGTTAAAACAACTTACTCCATAGCCATTATAAGATGTAGTATCATATGAAAACTCCAAAAGTGGCGGCTCAATTAATGTGTCTGGTGGTAATTCAAACACGCATCCTGCAATATCCATTACTCTATTGTTTGTATATACTCCTGCAGGTAGATTATTTAAAACAACAAAGGTGTCTGAAAAAACCACCCATGTTGCACCACCATTTTGAGAATATTGAAAAGGACCACCAGATCCCTGAAAAACAGAACTAAGTGTTATAGTAATAGACCCATTATTATCATCAAAACAAATTGGATTAGTAAAACTTGTTGAGGCACCTAAAGAATCAGGCTCGATCAATGTAAGAGTTACAGTATCAGGACATCCAAATGTATCAGCAATAATACAGTCATACTTACCTGGGCCTAATGAGTCAATACTAGATGTATTAGCCGTATAGTTTCCAGGGCCAGTCCATGAATATGTATAAGGATCAGATGGAGGAGAAAATGGATTTCCACCAGAAACACTTACATCAATTTGTCCATCATCTGCATCATAACAAGTAATTTCATTTGTTAGGTGTGCTGTTGCAAATATTTGAGAAACTGTATCTATTGTATGTGGGACACATGAAGAAGGACACAAATTAACATCAGTAGCACATATAGTGTAATCCCCTGCTTGTAATCCTACAGGAAACACATAAGAAGTATCATTTAAACCTAAGATAGTTGGTCCAGAAATAATAGCCCCATTATCATCCTCAAGCCATACTTCGTATGGAGGGGTATACCCGTCCAAATCAACATTAATATTAGCTGTGCTATCTCCTGCACAAAATAATCCAAAATCTGAAGGTGTAATCGATAGTGGGTCCGGATCAACAAGTGCGTCTACAGCTACTGAAAAAACATTTGGGTCATTAATAGCATTATAATTATATTGAGTTGGGTATGGAGAAAAACCCGCCGTTGTCAAAAGAAATTGATAAAGACCATCTTGTAAAGGAGAAAAAGTGTAACTAACGACATTTGTATTTAAAACTGTAGAATTTGTTACCATTACAATATTTGCATTTGCTTTTTGTAAAACAAGATCAAAATTAACCCCAGTAGGGTTGCTAATGTATACCGTTAAACCGCCTGTAAGTCCAGGGCATTGAATCTCTGATCTAACAATACTGTCAATTATAGGATTTTGAGCATAAGCTTTATTTTGAAAAAGGGAAAAAAACACTACTCCCACAAACAATAAAATCTTTTTCATATAAATATACTTTAGTTTAAATTTTAAAGTGCGCAAGATACAAATTTTTTAATTACTACTTATACAATACATATATCCAGATTTCAATACAATAAATAGAGGTTTTACATTCTTTGTAAACACTAAAAAAACCAGTAGTATTACTAATGATTATAATTTTTAAAACAAGACATATTAAACAGACCAATTATCAATAAAACTAATCCGTTTTTTGTAGCCTTTTACTAGTAATGAAGCAAACTATAAACAATTAGAAAATCTTTGGTTTTACCTAGTATAAAATTATAACTAAATTTATTCTAAAATAAATAAGATGTCAAAGGGGCTCTTTGTCATATCAATGTAAAGCAAAATTGAACAATAATTATGCTTGCATTGTAGGAAAAGTTTTAAATTAAGCTTGCACTAGAGTATTTATCAACAAGCAAATGGGTATAACAATCACTAACAAATAGATGGTTAATTTTACAATTAAAAATTTAAATCTAAGATCTACTAATTTTTTTTGTTATAAACTTTATGCTATTTAGATATTAGGCTTAAGCTATAAGTATTAAGAGGAGGCAAAAAGCTTAACAAAGCTGATCAAAGCAATCTTTAATATTGTCAGCGATCATTTCTGCGGGTCTACCCTCAATGTGATGTCGTTCAATGCAATGTACTATATTTCCATCCTTAAATACCGCAATACAAGGCGATGAAGGCGGAAATGGAGCCATATATTCTCTTGCTTTTGCAGTTGCACCTATGTCTTGACCTGCAAAAACAGTTGCAAAAACATCTACTTTTTTGTCAAATTCAGTCGCCATTTTTGCCGCGGGCCTTGCATTGCCAGCAGCACAACCGCAAACAGAGTTAACCATTAATAAAATAGTACCTTCTTTTTTATCTAATAGATCAGTTACTTCTTCAGGAGTTCTTAACTCCACGAATCCCACTGATGTTAAATCGGCGCGCATTGGTGCGCACATTTGCTCTGGATAATTCATATTTTTTTATTTGTACAAAAATACGTTTATTTATCGTTTTCTCTCAAAAAAATCGGTTAATAATTTAGAACATTCATCCTTCATAACTCCACTAACAATCTCTGTTTTTGGGTGTAAAACACTTTGTGTTAATTGCGAATAACCCCTTTTTACATCTTTTGCACCATAAACGATCCTCTTTAATTGTGTCCAATATGATGCTCCAGCACACATAATACAGGGCTCAAGAGTTACATAAAGAGAGCACTCATTTAAATATTTCCCTCCCAAAAAATCAGCGGCAGAAGTAAAGGCCTGCATCTCTGCATGAGCAGTAACATCATTTAGCCTCTCAGTCAGATTGTGCGCTCTTGCAATAATCTCATTTTCACAAACAATAACGCAACCCACAGGAACTTCATCATTTTCTAATGCTTTTTGAGCCTCTTTTAAGGCTTCGTTCATAAAATGTTTTTCATTAAAAGGATTTATTTCCATAGTGCTAAATTACAAAACTAATATGTTAAATTTGCATCAAATAATTTAACAATGCTAAGAACACATAATTGCGGGATATTAAATCTTACTAATGTTTCAGAAAAGGTTACTTTAAGCGGATGGGTACAAAAAACAAGAGATCTTGGCGGAATGACCTTTGTTGATCTAAGAGACAGATATGGTATTACTCAATTAGCTTTTAATATGGATACAAATGCACCACTGTGTGCTAAAGCTAGACAATTAAGCCGCGAATTTGTTATACAAGTTATAGGGAAGGTGATTGAACGGACATCAAAAAACAAAAACCTTCCTACTGGTGATATTGAGATTGAAGTTAGTGAGCTGATAGTATTAAACAAATCAAAAACTCCTCCTTTTACTATTGAAGATGAAACAGATGGTGGAGACGAACTCAGAATGAAATATCGATATTTAGATATTAGAAGAAAGCCTATCAAAGAAAAGTTAATGCTTAGAGCGAAGGTTTCTGCCGAAACAAGAAAATATTTAGATTCAAGAGGGTTTATTGAAGTTGAAACTCCTTATTTAATTAAATCTACACCTGAGGGGGCAAGAGATTTTGTAGTGCCAAGCAGAATGAATGCCAAGCAGTTTTATGCGCTTCCACAATCTCCGCAAACATTTAAACAACTATTAATGGTTGCTGGAATGGATAAATATTATCAAATTGTAAAATGCTTTAGAGATGAAGACCTAAGAGCAGATAGACAGCCTGAATTTACTCAAATTGACTGCGAAATGTCATTTGTTAATCAAGAAGATATTTTACAAATGTTTGAAGGTTTAATTCGACATTTATTAAAACAAGTAAAAGGTGTCGAATTAAAAAATTTTCCAAAAATAACTTATGACGATGCTATCAAGCTATATGGAACTGATAAACCAGATATTCGTTTTGATATGAAATTTGTTGAATTGACAGACCTGTGTAAAGGTAAAAAATTTGAAGTATTTAATAGTGCAGAAATAGTAGTTGGTATAAGAGCAAGAGACTGTGCTAATTTTAGCAGAAAACAATTAGATAAATTAGTAGATTTTGTAAAAACTCCCCAGGTTGGCGGAAATGGACTTATCTACTGTAAATTTATTGAAAATGGAATTTCTAAATCAAGTATTGATAAATTCTTTGATAATGCAACAAAAAATACTTGGGCAGAAAAAGCAGGATGTGCTGAGGGTGATTTACTGTTAATAATGGCCGGTAAAGAAGATAAAACCAGAAAAGCTCTTTCTTTGTTAAGACTACATTTAGCAGAAGAATTAGGCCTAAGAAATCCTCAAAAATTTGCACCACTTTGGGTAGTGGACTTCCCTTTATTAGAGTGGGATGATGATTCGAAAAGATATCATGCTATGCATCATCCTTTTACGTCTCCAAAAGCAAATGACATACAACATCTAGATAACAAACCTGATTTAGTAAGAGCTAACGCTTATGATTTGGTTCTAAATGGAAACGAAATTGGTGGTGGTAGTATAAGAATACACGACAGAAAATTACAAAAATTGATGTTTAAACATCTAGGATTCTCTGAAATAGAGGCAAAAAACCAATTTGGTTTTCTTATGGATGCGTTTGAGTATGGCGCTCCTCCGCATGGCGGTATTGCATTTGGTTTTGACAGGCTTTGCGCTTTAATCGGCGGAGAAGAAAGTATTCGCGATTTTATAGCATTTCCAAAAAACAACTCAGGTAGAGATATTATGATAGATTCTCCATCTGAAATCGACAGCGGTCAATTAGATGATTTAAATATAAAATTTAGTTAAAATGGGTGACAACAAAAAATATTCTAGTTGGATAAAAATCATATCTATTATCATTCCTCTAGTAGTTGCGGGTTTGTTTACAGTTAAAATAGAGTACGAGCTTCCTATATTTTTACCTCCAATATACTCTAGCATTAATGGGTTAACAGCAATTCTTTTAATAATTGCTTTTGTAGCTATAAAAAATAAAAATATCAAATTACATGAAAACTTAATGAAAATATGTATTGGTCTCTCTCTTGTTTTTTTGATTATGTACATTGCCTACCACATTACATCCACCTCTACAATTTTTGGAGATGTAAATAAAGATGGAATTAGAGATGCTAGCGAAAAAGCAGAAATAGGAAGAGAGCTATATGTTTATGCTTTTATTCTAATATCACATATTATATTGTCAATTGCTTTAATTCCTATGGTATTAACAAGCTATGTAAGAGCTATTCAAAAACAGTTTGATCCACACAAAAGAATTGGAAAAATAACTTTACCCATTTGGCTATATGTCACTATAACTGGCGTAATTGTATACATAATGATATCACCCTATTACTAACTGTATGCAACAAAATAAATCTGTAATTATTTGGCTTTTGTCTGGCTGTTTTCTAATATTTATTATGGTATTTGTTGGCGGTATTACTAGACTTACTGACTCTGGACTTTCAATGTCAACGTGGAGCTTAATTGGTGGTCCGCCGCCAATGAATCTACAAGAATGGAGTTCTGCTTTTGAAACATACAAACAAACACCAGAAGGAAAAGTTAACTCTAATTATACGCTATCTGACTTTAAATATATCTTTTTCTGGGAGTATCTTCATAGAATGTTGGGCAGACTACTAGGAATAATCTTTCTTCTCCCGTTTATTTACTTTTTAATAAAGAAAAAACTATCAAAAAAAAATATTATTCAATGTAGTATACTTTTAGTTATGGGAGCCTCTCAAGGATTAATAGGATGGTGGATGGTAAAAAGTGGATTAGTTGATAGGCCAGATGTTAGCCATTACAGACTGGCAGTTCATCTAACTACCGCCTTTTTAACTTGTTCATATACTCTTTGGGTGGCACTTGATCTCATTTTTCCAAAACCACGACAAGGAAACATATTTCTATTTAATAAATTATTTCTATTATTTGTTTTGATTATTGCTCAAATAGTCTATGGAGCTTTTGTTGCTGGTCTAAAAGCGGGTAGAATTTATAACACATGGCCAAAAATGGGAGATAAATGGATTCCTGAATCTATTTATTTAGATGCTGGTGCAAATTCTCAATTTACTCATAGAATTTTAGGATTAATTATTGTTTTTTTTACATTTTATATATGGAAAAAAGCAAAGAAATTAAATCTTTCACGATTAGAAAATATCGTGTTTAAATTACTTCCTGTTGTTGTTTCTGCACAGTTTATTCTGGGGGTTATTACGCTTATTACTGGGGCCCCAATTTTTCCTGCACTTTTACACCAAATACTTGCATTTTTCCTTTTACTAATTCTAGTGTTTAATTTATTTTTATTTAAAAATACTAAGAAAAAAAGCGATCAACAACAAAAACTATCTGCATTATAGGTAGATAAAGAAAAGAAGAAAACATTAATTTTCTAGCTGTATCATCATCAGTATTTATATATAGATTTATTGATTTTATAGTGAACCAAATACCAAGCAATAAAATTAAGCTAGCGGCATAAATAGACAATTTTAGTCCTGGCACATTAAATAAAAAAGGAACAAGAGAAATAACCGTCATTAATATCGATGTGAAAATTGAAATTACTGCAGGATATCTATTTTTTCTACCACCAAAAAGCATCTTAAATCCAGCTTTTTTATAATCCTCATGTTGTACCCATGCAATGGATATAAAGTGTGGGAATTGCCAAAAAAACTGAATTGCAAACAATACTCCAGCTGCTAACTCAAATTTATCAGTTGCAGCAACATAGCCTAAAAGAAATGGAATTGCTCCAGGAATCGCACCAACAAAAATAGAAATAGTAGAGACTCTTTTTAAAGGGGTGTAAGATAAGACATACAATAAAATAGATATTAATCCAAAAAATGAAGATTTTGACATTCCGCCATAAATTGTTTCATGTGGATTGATTTTATTTAATAAAAATAATCCAAGCGTGCCAATAGCTATACAAAAAATAAATGCTTTAAATGTTGTTAAATTGCCTTGAGGAAGCGGCCTGCTTAGAGTCCTTTGCATTAAACTATCCTGATTTCTTTCTAATATTTGATTAAATCCATTTGCTGATCCTGTAACAAAAAAACCGCCAGCAGTTAAATAAAGAAAATAATATATGTTAAATTCCTCAAATCCTAATAAATAACCAATCATAGCTGAAAAAACTACCGTAAAAGACAGTTTTAACTTTAGTAATTGTCCAAAATGTTGAATCATTACAATATTTTAAACAGTTTGTTTTTTTTGTTTCTGAAAGTAATAGAATAATCCAAAAAGAACCATAGCGAAATATGGCATAGCCATTAAATACAATATTCCCTGATTCAAACCTAAGCCGGCACTACCCCCATCTTTTATATTAGCCTCAACTGCTGCCTTACACATCGCGCATTGAGCATACATAAAATTCGTATAAAAAAACAAAAAAAAAGAAAGAAAAAATCTTCTATTACTCATTATCTTTTACTGGTCTTTGATATTCTGCCAACAATACTTTAACATCATTAATTAAATCTTTCATCTGTGCATCATTAGTACCATCATATACTCCAACTACATTGTTGTTCCTATCAATTCCTGATCTTACTCTTCCTTCTCTATCAATTAATACAAAGTATTCAGAATGTAAAAAGCCCCCTGGAGCTAAAGAATCACGACTTACATTAACAAAATACGAACTAGCAATTTCATATAACTCCTTCTTATCTCCAGTAACAAAATCCCAATTAGATAAATCAATATTAACATACTTTGATTTTAATTCGTTAACATAATCCATCATACGCTCTGGAGTATCATTAATAGGGTCCACTGTATGAGATAGAAATCTAATCTTAGGATACATTCTCAATTTTCTCTGAACATATGCCATATTTTTTGTCATAACTGGACAAATAGTAGGGCACGATGTAAAAAAGAAATTTGATATATATATGTTTCCATAAAGACTATCGTTAACTATAGTGTCATTGTCTTGATTAATAAAAGAAAATGGGGGAATCTTATGTTCTGCTTGTCCAATTATCTCTAACTTACTAAAAGTATTATACCCTCGAGTCGTATAGAAATAAACCAATATTGGAAGCACAAATATTAAAAAAAGTGTTATCCCAATGTTAAAATTCTTAATTGCTTTTTTACTTAACATATATTAATGCATCAAATAAGCGTAACCAGCCTCGCTAATCAAAATAAAAAGAAGATACGGAACTAAAATAAATGCCGGCAGTAAAATTGTCCATCTTAAATTTTTTCTTTCATCTCCAAGATGCATAAATGTCATAACTATATATGCGGCTTTTATAATAGTTAAAATAATAAATATATGCGTAAGCCAAGCTAATCCTAAAAACTTATCATAAACTATAAACTCTGGTAGTTTCTCGTTAACTTTCAGTATTCCTAATAGTACTTCAAAGCTAGTGACAAATAAGAGTATCCAAAAGACTCTCCATATCCACCAATTTCCCTTTTTTTCTGTCCCCATAATTTAAACTTTATATTTTAAACCAAATAAAAGAAGGTAAAAACAAATACCCATACTAAATCAACAAAATGCCAATATAAACCAACTTTTTCTACCATTTCATAATGACCCCTTTTTTCGTATGTTCCTTTAATTACATTAATTAAAATTACAATTAATATAATAACTCCGCTAAAAACATGAAAACCATGAAAACCCGTTATAAAATAAAAATAATCTGCAAACAACCTATGGCCATATTCGTTTTCATATAGATCAGCTCCTACAATTACTTTAGTTGCATTTTTATTAAGGTAATCTATTGATTCTAAATTTGTTAAGAATTTTTTATTTGCTTTTCTAATATTAAATTCTGGTTTTAATTTTAGCTGTTCAATTAAAATCTCTAAGTTTTGTGCATCAAAACCTGCTTTCATCTCAGGAGTTAAGTCTTTTAATCCAGAATATTTTAAGATGTGATCATTAGAATATTTATCTATATCCATTAGCTTATAAACCGAGGATAATTTTTCTCCTTCAGCAATATGTACAACAAATTCTGTCTTTGTAGCAATACCACCCTTATCACCATGAATAAAATGCCCCCACTCCCATGCTTGAGATCCCAAAAACAAACACCCTCCAACAATAGTTAGGGAAAGCCAAAGAATCACCTTATTTTTTTGCATTTTATGACCGTAGTTTACTGCTAACACCATTGTAACAGAGCTCATTATTAAAATAAATGTCATTAATGCAACAAAAAGAAGTGGATGCTCACCATGTAAAAAAGGAAAATGAGTAAAAACATCTTCAGGAACTGGCCACACTTCTGGATATTTAAATCTACTAAAGCCATACGCAGCTAAAAAAGCAGAAAATGTTAATGTGTCTGTAATAAGGAAAAACCACATCATTAACTTACCATAGCTAGCAGCATAAGGCTTATCATCTCCTTGCCATGCTGTTCCGTAATCTTCTTTTTCTGACATATATTTTTAAATTTTAAATCTTTACAAAAATAAAGATTTTGTTATTTACTAAACTATTTTCCTGTGTTTTATCAAAAATACTTTAAAAAGACAAATAAATAAATCCACAATAAGCCAACAAAGTGCCAATAAATAGAAGTTAAATCGAATCCTAATGAATCTTTTAAAGTATATTTACCTTTACTTGTTTTAATTGCGGTAATAAACACAGCTATTAATCCTCCAATTAAGTGACACAAATGAGCAAGAGTTATAACATATAAAAAAGAACCAGATACGTTACTTCCCTCTCCTGTTAAAAAGACTCCTTGATTAGTTAAATCCTGCCATCCTCTAAACTGGAAATAAGAAAACAACGCGCCAAGAAAAAAAGTAGCTAAAATAAAATTAGACGATGTCTTCTGATTATTAATTGTTTTTTTAGCAATAACTAGAGTAACACTACTTAAAACAATAATTATTGTGCTATACATAAACCAATCAGGCAACAGAAAATCAACCCAATTACCTTGTGGTTTTCTAACTACATAAGCAGAAGTTAATCCTGCAAAAAACATGATAATAGAGCCTATACCAATCCAAAGTAACTGCTTTAACGATCTATTGTGGATAAGATTCATTGGTTAATTAAGATTAATGTTCCTCTTCCCCTTCTTTTAGAGGCTCTGTTTGTAAAATAAAATCCTCTTCTAAGCCTGGCTTAGAGTAATCATATGCCCATCTATGCACTGTTGGCAGTTCGCCAGGCCAATTTCCATGTATTCTCTCTACTGGAGTTGTCCATTCTAAAGAATTTGATTTCCACGGGTTCTTAGTTGCTTTAGTTCCTTTAAAAATACTGTAAAAGAAATTAAACAAGAAAAGAATCTGGACAATTGCACCCGCTAAAGCAAAAAATGTAATTATGTCATTAATATCACTCAGCCCATCAAACATAGGAAAAGCAGTATTTGTGTAATACCTTCTAGGAAGTCCTGCCAATCCTAAAAAATGCATAGGGAAAAATACCCCATACGCACAAATAAAAGTAAGCCAAAAATGTAAATAGCCTAAATTCTTATTCATCATTCTTCCATACATTTTAGGAAACCAATGATAAACTCCCGCTAACATTCCGTATATGGCAGAAAGACCCATTACAATATGAAAATGACCAACTACAAAATATGTGTCATGCACATTAATATCTAACGCACTATCACCTAATATAAGACCAGTTAATCCTCCAGTTATGAATGCTGAAACGCCAGCAATAGCGAATAACATAGCTGGAGTAAATCGAATATTTGCCCTCCATAGTGTTGCCAAATAATTAAATACCTTAACAGCAGATGGTATAGCAATAAGCAAAGTTGTAAAAGTAAACACTGAACCCAAAAAAGGATTCATCCCAGTCATAAACATATGATGACCCCAAACAATAAATGAAAGAAAGCCTATAACCAGAATAGATATAACCATTGCTTTATAACCAAAAATTGGCTTTCTTGAGTTAACTGATATTACTTCAGATATAATACCTAAAGCTGGCAACAAAATAATATACACCTCTGGATGACCTAAAAACCAAAAGAGATGCTCAAATAATATAGGGCTTCCTCCCATGTTGTGTAGCATTTCTCCATTAACAATAATGTCTGAAAGATAAAAACTAGTGCCAAAAGATCTATCAAAAAGTAGCAGAAGGCCACAAGATAAAAGAACTGGAAAAGAAAGGACTCCTAATATTGCTGTCACTAAAAGCGCCCAAACTGTTAAAGGCATTCTTTGCATAGACATTCCCTTGGTTCGCAGATTTAGTATAGTTACTATATAATTTAGACCTCCTAATAATGATCCAACTACAAATAAAGTAATACTAATAAGCCATAACGTCATTCCTGTTCCTGATCCAGGAATAGCCTGAGGAAGAGCGCTAAGAGGAGGGTAAATTGTCCAGCCTCCTGATGCTGGGCCTCCTTGTACATATATTGAAGAAATCAAAACAACTGTTGCTATAAAAAAGAACCAGTAAGATAACATGTTTATAAATCCGGAAGCCATATCTCGTGCACCAATTTGTAAAGGGATCAAAAAATTAGCAAAAGTTCCCGAAAGTCCCGCTGTTAATACCCAAAAAACTAAAATTGTACCATGCATGGTAACTAATGCTAAATATTTATCTGGATTTAATGCCCCCATCTCATTTACCCAAGAACCTGGAAGTAAACTATATAGAATAGAGGTCTCTCCAGGATTTGCTAATTGCACTCTAAAAACAGCTGACATAATCATGCCTAAAACAGCCATAATCATTCCTGTAATTAAGAATTGCTTAGCAATCATCTTATGGTCTTGTGAGAAAATATATTTTGTTATAAATGTTTCTTTATGATGATCCGACATCTTATTGTTTTTGAGTTAATAATTTTTCTGATAAAGTTTTTTTAGATGCAATCCACGCATCATATTCTTCTTGCGTCTCAACAACAAAATTCATCTGCATGTTGTAGTGCGCTGATCCGCATATTTTATTACATAACAAAACATAATCAAAATCTTCTCCTTCCTCTTCTCTCATCTGTTTTGTTGTTTTTGTAGGTGTAAAAGCAAATTGTGTTATAAGCCCTGGAACACAATTCATCTGAACTCTAAAGTGTGGTAAAAATGCAGAATGAATAACGTCTCTAGATCTAAATTTTAATAATACCGGCTTACCAACAACTAAGTGTACCTCTCGTAACAACTTATCATCCAAAGCGTGTTCATCCTGCATATCAACTCCAGTTGCATTGTCACTAGTAACTAATTTAAAGTTAGAATTGCCAAGCTGATTATCTTTACCTGAACTTCGAGCTGTCCACTTAAACTGCTCAGAATATAGTTCTATTACTTTAGCGTCAGAAGTGTCAACATTCATTACCTCATCCCAGGTTTTTAATCCGTAAATTATAACTCCCGTTAACACAATTGTTGGAATAATTGTCCAAATAAATTCTAACTTGTTGTTATGCGCAAAAAAATATGCTGTATTGTTTTTGTTGCCTCTGTATCTATAAGCAAAATAAAAAAGCATCGGAGTTAGTATAAAGAACACAACCAAAATCATCCCCATTGTAAATTGCATTAGCACATCTATTTTAGAACCATGAACAGATGCCGCTTCAGGTAACAGCAAATGATTCCATTCAAACATTTGCCAAATAACAAAGATAACAAAGCCTAGTCCAACAACTAAATATAACACGCCTTGTGTTTTGTTGTCATTATCTGTTACTTCATTAACATCCTCATTTTTTAGTTCCGCTAGCAATTCGCTAACCCTTGTAAGTTGTACTAAAGAAACTATAACCAATAGCACAACTAATGCAATCAATATATTTGTCATTATGTAATTTTTTCACCGACAAAAATATGAAATCATAAGCAATGAAAAAACGATTTTTGTCATAATTTGCAACACAGATTATTTAGAACTAATTTAACTTTAACATGTATAGGAAACCTTTGAGCTCTGCTACGGTGTTTTTCAAAAATAATTTGTGATCTAAACAGAACTAATTATTACAAATATTTGTTAGTCTTAGTAGTGTCTTTTGTAGCTCAATCATTCCTTTTTTAAATTTAATTTTACTCTTTTATGGCTGTAAAACATTTTCTTTTTCTCAGAACCTTTTCTTATTTTTTTTTGAAGATCAGCAGGTAAATTAACTACCTCGACACATTCAACAGAACAACAGTTTTTAAACTTGATTTTACAACTATCACACTGCAAAAACAATAAATTGCAATTTACATTAGCACAATTTACATGCGTGTCAAATGGTTTCCCGCATTGATGACAATTACTAATAATATCGCCGGAGACACGCTCCCCTCTTCTTTCGTCAAAAACAAAATTCTTTCCTGTAAATTTGTTCTTGATAGAAAGATCATCATTCAATTGCCTAACATAGTCTATTACACCACCGTGCAGTTGGTTGACGTCATTAAATCCATGATGTTTTAAATATGCTGAAGCTTTTTCACATCTAATACCTCCAGTACAATATAGTAATACTTGTTTGTCCTCTTTGCCTTGTAACATATCTTTAACCATGGGCAATTCCTCTTTAAATGTTTCTGCATCAGGACAAATTGCTCCTTTAAATCTACCTATCTCACTTTCATAATGATTACGCATATCAACGACTACAGCTCCATTCTCCATAGCGTCATTCCACTGCTTTGCATTTAAATGTTTACCAACATTTGTAACATCATATTCATCTATTTTAAGTCCATCTGCAACTATTTGCTTGCGAACTTTTATAGTTAGTTTAAAAAAAGAGAGCCCATCGTCTTCTATTGCAATTTTAATCGGCATATTTAAAAAGGCCTTCTTTGAGTATAAATTATTTCTAAATGCATCCCAATTATTTATTGGTACGCTTAACTGTGCATTAATACCTTCTTGAGCCAAATAAATTCTTCCCAAAACACCTAAATCTTTCCAAGCTGCGTACAGCTCATCTCTTAACTTGTCTGGGTGGTCAAGTATAACATATTTATAAAAGGAAACTGTTTTTCTTTTAATCGTTTCTTTTTTGAGTAGCCGCATTGCCTGCTGCTTGCTCAATTTATTAAACATTCCTTTTTTACCTGTATTAGGATCCATTAGTTTAATTTATTTAATACAAAGGTATAAAATATTCAGAGCTCATTGACTTTCATTTATGCCTATAAAAATAATGTATAATATTATCTTTGTCAAAATATTTTTAGATGCAAGAAAGAATTTTAATAATTGGTTCTTCTGGGCAAATTGGCACAGAACTTGTAATTGCGCTTCGTCAAATATATGGAGATAAAAATGTAATTGCCTCTGATATCCGTTCGTCTTCTGAAGAGGTGATGAGTTCTGGTCCATTTGTAGAAATGGATATAATGAATGAAAAACTACTAAGAAAAGTTGTTAAAAATTATAAAATCACTCAAGTTTATTTGCTAGCTGCTCTACTATCAGCAAAAGCCGAAAAAAATATTGCTATGGGGTGGGAGTTAAATATGCGATCTCACTCACATGTTTTAGATTTAGCTAAAGACGGTTTAATTAAGAAAATTTTCTGGCCGTCATCAATTGCTGTTTTTGGCCCTACAACTCAAAAAGAAAACACCCCTCAACATTCAATAATGGAACCAAATACAGTTTACGGAATTACAAAATTAGCTGGAGAAAGATGGAATGAATATTATTTTAATAAATTTGGCGTGGACGTAAGGAGTCTCAGATATCCTGGTCTTATTGGCTGGAAAGGCGCTCCTGGTGGAGGAACAACAGATTATGCAGTGGATATTTTTCATCACGCTATAAAAAACAAAAAATATGAG
>CEVN01008493.1_pt1 | contig 40905 bp, 37 predicted proteins | sample 427041 | NCBI WGS metagenome assembly CEVN01 (sample SAMEA2623463, study PRJEB7988) | marine metagenome | biome: marine biome (ENVO:00000447); feature: surface water layer (ENVO:00002042); material: "saline water (ENVO:00002010), including plankton (ENVO:xxxxxxxx)" | depth 5 m
TTCAAAAAACCCAGAATTATTGGAATCATAAAAATAAACTTTCCTCTACATGGTACGAAGGTAATACAGGATTGGTTCCATTAGATGATGCTATTAAAACAACAATAAATGATGGATATATTCACCATATTCCAAGACTTATGGTGATAAGCAATATTATGAATCTTTGCGAGATAGATCCAAAAGAAATATATCAATGGTTTATGGAAATGTACATTGATTCATCGGAATGGGTCATGGTTCCAAATGTTTTTGGCATGGCAACTTATGCTGATGGTGGCTTAATTTCAACAAAGCCATATACGTGTGGGTCTAATTATATTTTAAAAATGAGTAATTATAAAAAAGGAGAATGGTGTGATGTAGTGGACGGGCTGTATTGGAGATTTACTGAGAATAATAGAAAATTTTATGAAGAAAACCCGAGACTTTCAATGCTCGTAAGAAATTTAGACAATATGGATAAAGAAAGAAAAGAAAATATTTTTAGTAAAGCTGAAGAATTTATAAATATAAATACTCTATGAAAGATCAAAAAATCTGTACAACTTGTGGCCTCTCTTTTGCTTGGAGAAAAAAATGGGAAAGAGACTGGGAAAATGTTCTTTATTGCAGTCAAAGGTGTAGAAAGAATAAATAAGGCTAAACTAATAAATTAATTATGAAAATTTTGATATTCGGATTACCTGGAAGTGGTAAAACAACTCTTGCTAAAGATTTAGTTAAACTTATAGGCGGTGTTCACATTAATGCTGATGAAGTTCGTGAAAGCTATGATGATTGGGATTTTAGTATTGAGGGAAGAATCAGGCAGGCTTATCGAATGAAATTTTTATCAGACGGTGTTGTCCTTGCTGGAAAAATTGCGATTGCAGATTTTATTTGTCCTACAAAAAAAACAAGAGAAGAATTTAATGCAGATTTTTCTGTCTGGATGGACACAATAAAAGAGGGAAGATTTGAAGATACTAATAAATTATTCGAAAAACCAACTGAGGCCAACTATTACGTTAAAGAATGGCTCGATGATACTCCTTCAAGGCTTGAAAAACTAATTAAAGACTCAATGGGAGAAGATTAATTATTATGTTTGATTGGTATAAACCTACAACACAAATGTTAGGAAGGTGGCAACCTTGGCACGACGGACATACAGAGCTGTTTAAAAAAGCACTATTAGAAACAGGACAAGTTTGCATTCAAGTCAGAACAGTCCCAGCAGATACAGATGCTAGCGGAGGTAGGACTAGTAAATCACAGGATGATAATCCATTTGATTTTGAGGAAGTGGTGAAAAATATAGTAATGGCTCTAGATAAAGAGGGCTTCAATTTAAATGAAGAATATATTATTGAAAAAGTACCAAACATAGTTGATATAAGTTACGGAAGAGGGGTTGGTTATTCTTTTACAGAACACAACCTTGGAGAAAAAATTCACACGATTAGTGCCACTCAGATAAGAGAGCAATTAAGAAAAGAAGGTAAATTAAAATAATTAATTTGAGATGAAAAACTATTTAATAACAGGTGGCGGAAAATGTGGATCACATTTTATTACTAAATATTTAGATGTTTTTTGTAATGAAGATTTCTATGTTCACAAACCAGAAATAAAATCATTTAAAGAAATAAAAGAAATTAATAAAAAAAATAAAAATCTAATAATTCAGAAATCTTTTATCTCAAGAGAGGATGTTACTGAAAATATTAAAAAATATGTTGATAGCAATTTTGAGGTTATATTGATTGAAAGATACCCTCCTCAACAATTTTTAGCTTGGTATTATACGTTATTTTCAAATTTTTTAATGTATCCACGTAACACTTACAAAAATAATAGAACAAACAAACACTTTATTAAATGGTGTTTTGATCATGTAGAGGCTTCTATCGAATTAAAAAAGCATTCTAATTTTGTAACACAGATTGAAAAATTTACTAGTGAATTTAACGAAAGAAATAAACTGATTAAACATATAACAAATAAAAATATAGTTTTAGAAGATGAGAATGATAAAAATTTTATGGTTAGTAAATCAAATTTTGGTAAATCTGAAAAAATTATAAATATTAATTATGGTAGATATCCAAATGTGTTTTCTTCATTTGAATTAAAAACTATTAGTAATTTGATAAATAAAGGAAATTTTCAAAAAGAGTATTTATTAGAATTTAAAAAAAATAAATCCTCTAATATATATAGCAATTATTTCTGGAATGAAAGAATTCTTTTTTATCACAATCTTTTTTTTCAGAAGAACAAAATAAAAATTACGAATAAAAAATTTATTTACCTACTTCTTATTAGGAGTAAAAAACTTTTCAAAATATTGTTTAATAAGAAATTTATAAACGAAGATGCAGAATTTATTTAATTAATTTAATAATTTCCTTAGAAACAAATTCTGTTCTTTTGCCGTCTATTTTATAAAGGTATGGTTCAATATATTTATCTCTTTTCAATCTTAAGTTATTTCTTTCATCGTCACTTAACTTTTTAACGTTACCATTAATTAATTTATAAAATTCTAAATCAAGTTCGTTAGGTGAAAATGTATATGTAACACTTTTATTTTCTAAATCAAAATAAGTTGCTCCTGAACTATAAGATTTCATTCCGTCATCCCAAATTGGAACTAATAATGGTATTTCTGATGACATCATTTCAATTAGGAATGTTGATGCAAAAGATATTACAACTTTAAGATTATTTGATATTTCTGCAATATCTATTTTGTGGCTTATTTTTAGATTTGGCATCTGTTTATCTTCAACCGTTAGTCTTTCTAGAATTTCTTCAGTTAGAGTATCTTTTTTTGTTTTAATAAGAAAATCTAGATTTTTATTATCTTTACAAAGATTAATAAATTTTTCTAATACTTCATTCCATAAGTTGTCAGAAAAATAATTAGGTTCATTGAAGGCTATTAAAACAATAAGATTTTTCTTTTCAAAGTCAATTGACATTGATTTTTGCAATATTTCAAAAGTAGTATCGGTTCTTGGATATCCCGTAACAACGATATCCTTTTTTTCAGCGATATTTGCTTCATAAGCAAGATTTTTCGAAGTATTGCCAGGCACAAAGACTTTATCGTAAATAAATTTTGTTTTATTTAAAAAATGGTCTTGATTAATAAATCTTTCATACCAATATTTTGTGAAGAAACCTTCGCACATTAATACAACGACAGGAATATCTAATCTTTTTGCAGCACCAGCCCAACTTTGATGCTCCATATAGTCAACATTTCCAAAAACAAAACCATCAACAGTGTTTCTATTATTTAATTTTTTTAATACTGTATATATAAAATTTTCTACGTCCTTTTTTATTTTGTTGCTAGTTTCATCATTTGTTAGGTGATATTTTATTTGACCTCTCATATATTTTGGGTAAAAAACCCTAGTGTAAGTTGCCCACACGTATGGTTTTATCATTATGAGATTTATTGATTTTGAGGAATAAAGATTTAACTGATCTTTTAAAAAAGATTGTCTCCAAAAAGTTAGTACTATTGGTAAATTTTTACTGTTTCTATATTTTATTTTTTTGTAATTTATTTGAAATTTAATGTAAATATAGAAAAAAACAAAAAAAGCATTTTTCAATTTAAGCTTGTAACAAATATAGAAAAAAACATATAAAAATCTTCTTATTACCTTATGTTCAATTATTAAAAACAGTTTCTTCATATTATTAAAAATTATATTCAAACTATATTATATAATGGCACATGTTAGGTTTGATTACTGGCGACCATCCAAGGCATAAGTATTTAGCTAATAAATTAATAAATGAGGGAATTGTTCAATATTGGGTAATTGAAACTCGAGAATCATTTATACCCGACTCAAGCGGGATAAATAATGCTGAAATTAAAAAATTATTTGATTTACATTTTCATAAACGAGACGAAGCAGAAGACTATTGGTTTAAAAATAAGCCTAATTCTGAAAATGATGTATTGAAGTTAATAGTTGGAGAAAACGAACAAAATTCAAAAGAAGTTAAAGATTTTATATATAAAAACAAATGTCATACAATTTTATCTTACGGCTGCCATTTACTAGATGAAGAAGTAATAGCAGCATCAACTTTTAATTCTATTAATATACACGGAGGCATATCTCCCTGGTACAGAGGAATAATAACACACTTTTGGCCTTCATATAATTTAGAACCCGACCTTACAGGCATGACTCTTCATAATTTAACGAAAAAAATAGACGGGGGAGGAATTATTCATCAAACAAAAGCAGATCTTGTCAAAGGAGATGGCTTACATATGTTGGCAGGAAGGGTTGTAACAAAATTTACAGAAGAGCTCTTATTAATAGCTAAAAAAATTATTGAAATCGAAGAGCCGATTATTGGAGTAACACAGAAAAGCTCTGGGCGATTGTGGACTGGAAAAATGTGGAGACCAGAACATTTATTATTTATTTATAAATATTTTGAAGACAATGTCGTAGACTTCTGTATTGATAATGGTATTCAGTCTAATGTTGATGATGAAGATTTGGTATATTTTAAAAACTAAGGGGTTTATAAATTGAAAATTGGAAAAGAAATATATTCTTGGATTGAAGATTTATATCCTATAAATAGAACACTAGCTGGCCCAGGGTTTGATGATTCTTTGGAATACTTAAAATCTATTGTGCCTGAAATTAAAATAAATAAATATCCGAGTAGATCAAAAGTTTTTGAATGGAGCGTTCCAGATGAGTGGCATTTAGACTATGCCTATATAAAAGACCCTTTAGGTAAGACAATCCTCCATACAGATGATTCATCATTAAATGTTGTAGGGTATTCAAAATCTATAAACAAAAAATTAAATCTAACCGAGTTAAAAAAGAGTATTTATACATTAAAAGACGTTCCAGATGCCGTTCCGTATGTAACTTCATTTTATGATTCAAATTGGGGATTTTGCTTACCTTATAACACCTTTAAAAGACTTAAAGAAGGTAAATATGAAGTATGCATAAAATCAAAATTTATAAAAGGCAATCTAAAAACAGGCGAGTATACAAAAAAAGGAAAATCAAAAAAACAGATAATATTTTCAACATATTTATGTCATCCTGAAATGGTAAATAATGAACTTGCCGCACCCACTATCCTTACAGCAATAGCAAGAAAATTAAGCCAGAGAGAAACCAAATACACTTATAAGTTTTTATTTAATGTTGAGACAATAGGGACGCTTTGTTATATTGAAAAGAATTTAGACTCATTAAAAAAGAATGTCGTTGCTGGTTTTGTTTTATCATGTTTTGGTGACAAATCTCAACCAAATCTAATTCCATCTAAATATGGCGATACTCTTGCAGATTCTTTTGCTGTAAATGTATTGTCAAATTTTAAAAAAGGTTATAAACATAGATCATACTTTGACAAAGGCAGTGAAGAAAGGCAATATACTCACCCAAATATTAATCTTCCTTTCGTGACTATAACAAGAAGTTTGTTTAGAGAATTTAAAGAATACCATACATCTCTTGATAATCTAGATATGGTTTCTCCGGCTACATTACAAGAATCTTATGACATTGTTTCTAACTTAATTGATTTAATAGAGTCTGAGCCAGTTTATGTATCAACATCTAAAGGAGAGCCATTTTTGACAAAAAAGAAACTTTATGCAAAAGTAAGCTCGATTACAAAAACAAAAGAACTTCATAATGAATTATCAACAAAATTAGTAAATCTAAATTCTTATTGTGATGGAAACAATTTAATTTCTGATCTTCATTCTCTGTTGCCTTATACCAAAAAAGAAGTACTTAACTTAATAGATATCTCATTGGAAAATGGCTTAATCAAAGAAATAACTTTAGATTAAGGTTAATTTAATATTGAGTCTTTGATTAAATTAGCTAAACGCTCAGAAGACTTCCCATCAATTTTATATAAATTTTTATAAATATACTTTTCTCTCGTCTTCAAAAAATCTTCATTAATCTTTATATTTTCCATAGAAAGTAAATTTTTTATAGTTATTTGGAAATCTTCTTTTTTTGTTATTTTAAAAATATGACCTGCAGTATTTTCATCATTTTTTATTTCCCTATCCTCATCAAAAAGATCTCCCCAAATAGGAAGAATTATAGGAACTTTTGCAATCATTGACTCTAACATTACAGTAGATCTCATGTATCCAATAATTAATTTGGCTTCATTTAGAATATTTTCAAATTTGTAATCACTTTGAATGATCAAATTATTATAGGGAATTCCTATTTTAGATATTTTTTCCAATAATGCTTTTTTGTATACTTCCTCTTTAGTTTTTATCAAAAATTTATAATTTTTAGTATTATTTGATAGATTAATAAACTCAGTTAAAACCTCAATAGGTGTAACAGAACTGCTATATTTCTGACTAATAAAATCAAACAATACTACGAGTTCTCTTTCATTTTCTTTTTTTGATCTAGTAACAAATTTATAATATGTATCAGTTCTTGGGGCACCTGTCACGACAATATTATTTTCTGGAATTAAATTTGTTTTCTCTAACCATTTTTTTGTTTCAGGACCAAAAACTGCGAGCCTACTTATTGGAAGTTTGTGATCCAAACTAGAATAATGTCCTCTGAGTTTAATATTTCTTTCATCCCATCCAACACTTTCTCTATACAGAACTACAGTAGGTATATTTAATTCTTCTGCTACCCAGGACCACTCTTGATGTTCCCAATAATCCATATTTCCAACCAAAATTGCTTTTATATTTAATTTTTCAAATAGTCTTGGAAGAATCTTTTTTAGAAAAAATCTATACTTTATTTTTTCTTCTTCATTTTTTTCCGAAGATTGATAATGGTATTTATGCTGACCCCTAATTTCTTCAGGAAGAAAAATTTTTCCAAGTACTACAGAGATATTCATTCTTATAATAATGGGGTTTAAATCTGTATATTTTTTTAATCCTTCCGTATCCGTGATAAACCTAGGTTTTTCAAATACAAGAATATTCAGTTTACTCGAATGATTAGAAGTATTTCTTAATATTAAAAAACCCAATGTAGACGATATCAAATTGCTCAAATTTAATTTGACCAAACCAAGTAAAAGAAACTTTAATATACTAAATATAATTTTTTTAATCATAAATTCTAATATTCAAATAAACTCAATATTAATGTTTAAAAATATAAATTTCGAAATTTTAAAAAATAATAAATATGAAAAAGAAATTTTATCATGGAGAAATGACCCAATAACTAGACAAAATTCTATTAACCAACAAGTAATTTCTGTTAATAATCACAAAGAGTGGATTAAATCTCAGCTAGAAAATATGGAGACAAAATTGATAATGCATTTTGTTGATAATATGCCTGCAGGCTTAGTTAAGTTAGATAAATTAAATAAAAATGAGTTTGGAATAAGTATTAATTTAAATCCAGATTTTAGAGGGAAAAAGCTGTCTTCTAGATTTATAAATAATTCGTTACATCATCTTCTAGAGAATCAAGGTGAAAAAGAAATAGAAGTTTTAGCTTCTATAAAACCAAATAATGTTCCAAGTATCAATGCATTTGAAAGATCAGGCTTTACCTTAAGAAATAGAGATTATCAAGATAATCTATATTTATTTTCTAAGAAGCTAATAAAAGTTGAAAAGATATTATTTTTGGGTTATTCGGAAGAAGAATCAAACTTAATAGATCATTTGAAAGATTTAAATTTCGAAGTAGACAACCTTTCTAATAAAATAAAGCCTGATTTATTTGAAAATTATGATTTAGTCATTTCTTATGGCTATAGATATATTTTATCAAAACAACAATTAGAAAAATGTTTACAAGAACCAATAAATTTACATACATCTTACCTTCCATGGAATAGAGGGGCTCACCCTAACTTTTGGGCTTTTTATGATAACACACCTCATGGAGTCTCTATACATTTAATTGATGAGGGGATAGATACTGGAAAAATATTATTACAAAAATTGGTTAAATTTAATAAAGAAATTAGTTTTTATGATTCTTATAAACAGTTAAGGAAAGAGATGGAAAAATTATTTATAAATAATAGTTTGGATTTAGTTTATAACACAGTAAAACCTTTTGAGACTAAACTAGAGGGCTCCTTTCACGTAACTAGTCAATTGCCTAAAGATATAAATTGGAAAATGAATATAAAGGAGTACTTAGAGTCTAATGAAAATGAGTAAATTAGCTGTCTTAAAATTAATATTTAAAATTACTTTAAAACTAAAGTTCCATATTTTTTATGCATACGTAATTTACTTTTATACAAGAAGAAAATCAAAAAGTGATAATGAAGGAGTTTTAATTTTTGATAGAGTAAATTCAGATTTACCTTATTTAATGAACTTGAATAAATTTAATTACTTATTTTTTGAGTCAAAGTTGCAATATAGAATAGCAAGTTTATTTCTAGATAAAGAAATTATGTCTCAAAAAAATTATTTTTCAATTCAAAATAAAGATTACGAAAATCAAAAAGCCGATTTTAGAAATGAGATTTTTAAAATATTAAAACATCTAAAAAGAATTGGAAAAATTAAATATATAATTGTTGCAAATTGTAACTATTACGAGCATCAAGAATGGGCAAATGCAGGTAAAGACCTTGGAATTGAGCTCATTGTATATTCAAAAGAAAGTGTCTTGCCAGAGGGAAGATTAAATGCATTTAAAAAGCACTTTAATAATTTATCAGGTGAAATCAAAAATATTGATAAAATACTTGTTTATGGCGAGTCTGGCTACAATCAATTTATTGATTCACAACTTGTTGATAAAGAAAATATATTTAAAGTAGGCTCTCTTAAGACTGATTATCTATACGAAAAAATAAAAAAATTAAATGATAAAGGGATTCAGAATAAAGGCAAGGACATTACTTTTTTCGCTTTCCCCTGTGGCCCTTTCCCAGATAAATTTGATGCTAACTCTTTCTATTCACAAGTCTGGCAAGGCGGATACTGGGCTCCAAATCTTTGGAATGATTGCTTAGATTTATTTATGAAGCTTGCTAATTATTTTCCAGATTTAAATTTTGTAATTAAAACAAAATCTTCTGATAGTTCAAAGATGATAGCAAAACAAAAAAATGTAAATAAAAATATAATCTTTTCACATGATAAAGAAACGTGGGAAATTTATAGAGACTCTAGATTAATATTTGGTTTTAACTCAACAGTTTTACTTGAAATGATAACAACTGATATACCTTTTTTTATACCAAAATGGCATGAAGCTGAAAATGAAGAGCTTGCAGATAAAATGATTTTAAACAATCAATCTGAAGCTTACAATACTTATTATTCAAAGGATGAAATGCTCGATGCTTTGAAGTCGTATATCTCTGATGAGAACAGCGTAAAAATAAAAAATTCACAAGATGCTAGAAGAAAAATTATAGAGGACCACTTGTACAAAATTGATGGAAAAGTTGGAAAAAGGATATTAGAAATTTTAAATTAAAATAAATAAATTTTTACCAAGAAATATTATTAATTTTTGTTTGCTCTATGCCTGAGTTTATTTTCATCAAGTCTTTGTTTTTTGATAAATACTGATCAATTTCTAAGTAGCTATTTTTTTTACTTTCTAAGTTTAAATCTTTGTATATTTTGCTTATTAATTTGTAGTCTTCAATGTAATCAATTGTTAATCTTGCATCTGGAAAATTAATCTTTTTATTTATTTTGTATTCTGTAAACTTATAATTTTTGATATTTTTTCTGATAAATAGAGTGACATGTTCTTTGTCTTCTTCATTTAAATTTTCTTTTTCTAAACTTAACAATGTCTTACCACTTATACACTCAACATCATTCCCTCTTGGGAAATTTCTTTCAAAAATATTCGAAGTATATTCACTATTATTATCTAAATGCTTTTTAAGAACACCTTCAATTATTTCGGGGTCAATTAATGGATTATCGCCTGTTAGTCTTACAATATTATCAGCCTTAGTGTCCTTTATAACATTCGAGAATCTTGATAAAACATTATTTAATGATCCTCTTTTATAATTAATATTCTTAGTCTCAAGATAATTACAGAGTTCATCGTCTTTACTTTCATTAGAAGTTAAAACCATCACAGAAGAAAACAAGTCAACATAAGAAGCAGCTATGTAACATCTTTCAATGATGGTTTCATTTCCTAGTTTGAATAGTGATTTTCCCGGTAGTCTATTAGACCCCATCCTGGCTTGTATTGCACAAATATTATTAACCATTTTTATCAAATCTATCTATTTATAAAACTCAGAATTATTATTCAATATCTGATTCTTTTATTGGAGTAGATGCATCAATTTCTCTTTTGCTTTTTTTACCTAGCAATTCTTTATACCTGTGAGGATGTAAACCGTCAGCAGGTCTTATTGATCTAGTATTCTCAGTTGTAAATTTTTCTCCAGTTTCTATTTTTTTTGTGGAATAAATACTTCTTTTTAAAATTAAATTCGAATTTTCTGATGGCATTGGTTGAAATTTATCTTCTTGAAGAGCATCGAAAGCTTGTTTAATAGAATTTATATAATCTGTGAAGTCTTGTTTTGTAGATGAAAAGTCTTTATCAAGAGGTTTATTAGAATTCTCGTCTTCAAGCATTATGTGTTTTTCGAACACAGTACCTCCTAATGCCAGAGTAATTAGTGCCGCGTAAGGGTTATTAGAGTGATCAGACAACCCAGTCAATACATTAAATTCTTCAATCAATCTAGTAGTTCTTCCAAATGAAAAATCGCTTATTGGTGCGGGGTAGGCACTTAGACAGTTCAAAATTACAAAATTATCATTAAGATACTTGTGAAGAATTTTAATTGCTTCTGCTACTTCTTCTTCAGTACATCCTCCAACAGACAATATTACTGGTTTACCTATCTTCGCTACTTCTTCAACTAATTCAATATCATTTGTTTCATAAGAAGCAATTTTGTAAATTTCACAATTTATGGATTCTAAAAACTCAATATCTTTAATTGAAAATACTGAAGTGAATGGAATTATCTTTTTTTCTTTTGAATAGTCAAATAATTCTTGATGCCATTCAAAAGGAGTTGCTGCTTCAGAATACAAGCTATATAAAGATCTGCCCGACCAATTACTATCTTGTTGAAGTATAAAATTTTCTTTTTCTGAATCTAAAGTTAAGCTATCAGGTCGAAAAGTTTGAAATTTTACTGCATCTGCACCTGATTCAGAGGCAATATCAATTAGCATTTTTGCCTTATCTTTATCTTGTTGATGATTAGCTGAAACTTCGGCAACAATAAAAGGTTTATTATCTATTAATTTTTTTATATCAATTTTTTTCATTTTTTTCTTTCATTTATATGATAATTTTTATTATTCAATTTAGAAATTGAATATTCTCTTTATTTAGAAACCTATCTAACAGGTTATTAAATTGACTGTTTATTAAATAGTCTTTTTCATCAATCTTTTCACTATCTACTTCAATATATTTATCAGTTGTCTTAATAATTAGATCATCAAGTGAATAAGAAACAAAATTAAATAATTGAAAATAGTAGTTTTTAGACAGATTAATTAAATTATCTTCTAATTTGAAATCATCATTTTTTATATCTTTAATGAGATTTTTTAAGTAGGCTTTTTTAGTGTCATAGTAATTAACAAAAGGCTGGTCTGAATAATGAGTATTTGCTGCAACGTAGGTTTTTTTACCAAGCATGGCAGACTCCATTCCTATTGTTGAATTGTAAACTAATACCAAATCTGAAGAATTTATAATTTTGTAAGAGTCAGTTTTATTATTTGCAACAATACATATTGCATTATCATATTTTTCTTTAATATTTTCTTCAAACCATTCTCCCAGGCCATAATAAGTTTTTTTTAAGTTTCTATTTTCTCCAGGGTGAGCTCTAAATATAAACTTATGGTTTGGATATTCATCTAAAACTTTAGTCAAACTATCTAGCCAAGCAAACATTGAATCAAATGTAGAATTTGAAATATATTGACTTGTATCCCAAGATACATTACCAAATATACTTATAACTTTTTTATCTTCAGTATCTATTTCATACAAATCTGAAAAATATCCTTCTTTTACATCTACTCCATCAACCCATTGTTTAGTCATTAAATTATCTAAGTTATGTTCATCTGGGTTTGTAATGGAAGAATCTTTTTTTTCATTAAAGTTAAAGTTATGTTGAGCCGTTATTCCATAATTAAATTCAATACAATACTTATTTTTGTAAGATAATCCACCTTCAAAAGTTGCCACATTAATATCTCTTTTTTTACAAGTCTCAAATAAAATAGATTCAGGGAAAGAAGCGCCGTTGAAAACTAATACACCACTATAAATTGATAGATCGATTGTTTCAAAATAGTCTACTAATTCTATTCCGTCTTGAATCATTTTTATGTAATAAGGAGCATCCTTATCTTTTATTTCTGCAGAACGTTTAATCCAAATTATTGAAGATGTTACTAATTCTCCTAGCTTGTAACCCTTGTATTTAAAATTTCTTAGTTCGTTAATATTTAATTTGTTAAAATCATTTTTTTCATTGATATTATTTTTTTCTAATTTAACAATATTTACATCATTAAAAATTCTTTTGTTAACACTTTTACATGAGCTGCATGGCATTGAATTGTTTGTACTGAATGGGCTTCCTCCTAAATGACAAATAGTGAGGGCATTTATACATTGAATATAATCAACACCTATACCCCTATATTTTGCAGTATTGATTAAAGCTTTTATTCCTACTGTTATATATGAAGGCTTATCAAGATTTAAAGAGGGAGAGAATAATAATATTCTTTTTTCTTCTTTGTTTTCATTTACTTTTTTAAAATTAATAAACCAAAAATCTTTTCTTACTCTTAAAAAATTTAAAAATAATTTAAAGCAGTAGTTGAGATAAAGATATAAGCCTCTAATATTTGAAAATTTTATTTTTTCATACACTTTAAATATTTTAATCAAAGTATTTACTTTATTTGTAAATGAATTAATTAAGTGAATAACTTAATATTTATCTACTATTCTTTTATATTTTCTTCTAAGTAATAACAAAGGAGTTGACCAAATGTTATATGGCTTTGTTGCACTACTCCAGTTTCTTTGCTTGGAGCTTTTAAGACAAGCTCTGACAATTTAGATAAAGTATTTTCCTCCTCATTAGTAAATACAACGGTTAGCATCTTTATCTTATTTGCATATTCTATTGCTTTAATAACATTTGCACTTTCTCCACTAGTTGAAATTCCGATAAGAACATCATCCTTTTGTGCTAATGCTTCAAGCTGTCTAACAAAAATTTCATCGAAAGATAAATCATTACCAGTTGATGTTATGACACTACTATCAGTTGTGAGTGCTATTGATTTGATAGGTTTTCTGTTTTTTTTGAACCTTCCAATTAATTCTGCAGCTAGGTGTTGAGAATCAGCTGCAGACCCACCATTTCCACAGAAAAAAACAGTACCTCCACTGTCTACTTTTTCAGATACTAAATTAGCAATATTCAAAAAAACATCTTTTAATTCGAGTTGTTTTTCAGCTGCTATCAGTGATTCATTTAAATAGTTATCAATATATTCATTCATTAACATCTATATTAATTTGATATAATTAATTGTGGACACTTTCAATAATTTTCATTTTTCCAAGTCTGAAGTTTACGTAATTGCTGAAATAGGAATTAATCACAATGGAGATTTAAAAATTGCAAAAGAATTAATAAAAGAAAGTAAAAATGCGGGAGCGGATGCTGTTAAGTTTCAAAAAAGAACCATTGATGTAGTTTATAGCAAAGATATTCTTGACTCTCCAAGAGAGTCTCCATGGGGAAAGACTCAAAGAGATCAAAAAAATGGCTTAGAATTTGGAGCCTCTGAATATGACGAAATTGATTTATATTGCAAAAAGTTAGAAATTGATTGGTTTGCATCAGCCTGGGATATTGAAAGTCAAACTTTTTTAAGCAAATATAATTTGAAATACAACAAAATAGCATCTGCAATGGCAACAAATTTAGAATTTGTTGAAGTTGTAGCATTAGAGAATAAGCCAACTTTTATTTCAACAGGCATGTGCACGATGGAAGAAATAGAGAAAGTAGTAAACATCTTTAACGAAAAAAATTGTCCTTTTATTTTGATGCACACAAATTCTGAATATCCATCAAAAGAGGAAAATTTGAATTTAAAAATGATTCAAACCTTAAAAGAAGATTTCCACGTTAATGTTGGATATTCGGGCCATGAGTCTTCTGTTTCCCCATCAGTTTATGCTGTTGCTTTTGGAGCAGTTGCTATAGAAAGACACATAACTTTGGACAGAGCAATGTATGGGTCTGACCAATCTGCATCTTTGGAACCAGTTGGTTTCTCAAGATTAGTATCTATGATAAGAAAATTAAATTTAATTTATGGAGATGGAATAAAGAAAATAACCGATGAAGAAATTAAAATTTCTGAAAAACTGAGATATTGGTAGATTGAAAACTTACTGTATAGATATTGATGGTACTATTTGTACAAATACTGAAGGATTTTACAAAGAAGCTAAGCCATATTTGGAAAGAATATCTCAAGTTAACAAACTATACGATAATGGAAGTAAAATAATTTACTTCACAGCAAGAGGGTCTACAACTGGAATTGATTGGTCTAAAGTTACAAAAGCTCAGCTTGATGAATGGGGATGTAAATATCACGAATTAATTTTTAACAAGCCTTTTGCTGATTACTACATTGATGATAAATCTTTAGATTTATTTAATTGGTTTTAAGCTAAGGAGATTAAATATTTTTTAATATCCTCTATAGTCCCATCTTCAAAAAATCCTCTTAAATGTTTCTTGTCTTTTTGAAGCATTTCTTCTCTTTTTTCTTTGTCTAAAAATAATTCAAATTTTAATTTGAATTCGTCTTCATTTTTACAATATCCTTGTAAACCTTCATAAATAGTTTTTGTTTTAGAATCTTCATTCTTGAATTTTTCAGTTAAAACTTGAGGAAATAGTAAAGTAGGAATTCCAGCGAGGGTAGAAATTAGATTAACGCTCGAATGTAATCCTATAACAAAATTTATATTCATTAAAGAGTTATAAATTGAAGTTCTTAAAAATTCATAGTTTTTAATTTCTAATTTATTAAAAATTTCTTCGAAGCTTTTAAAGTTTACATAATAATGAGGTTTGATGAAAAGGTTTACTTTTATTCCATCAAGACCATCCATATATGTTTTTAAAGTATTAAGAAAATTGAAGACATCTTCATAGACATATTTTCCCTTTGCAGGTTCTAAATTTCTCTTTTGACCAAAATGTCTAATATTTAATAAAATATTTACTTCATCTGAACTGTTTTTTCTAACATGATCGTATTTAAATAAATTTAACCACTTTGAATCAACCCCTGGATATCCAACAATTTTATGAGGAGTCTCCTTCAATTGTTCTATAACAAAAGGTTGCTTACTTGCTAACCAGTATTCATAGTTCTTTGGAAAATCATTAAATGGTTTATATCCCAAGTTAGATTTACCAAAAGGCTCAATTGGCGACCATTTAACCCCCTCCAGGGTGTAAGAACTTACTGGAACACCAATTGTTTTGATTAAATTTTTATTAATCCAATTAAAAATTTTTTTATTTACTCTATTTGGTTTTAAATCGTTTCTTGTTTCAATAAGTATCAAATCAGGCAACCCATCAAAATAATCTTCAAAAAAATCAATGGGCTCAGATGTAATATCTATTATTTCATTAAAAAGCTTATTAATTATTCTATGGAAAAAATTATTTATATTGTCTCTATTATTTTTAGTTCCAAGTTTAAATATTCTTTTAAAAAAGGAAGATAATTTGGTACTGTCAATTACAGTTGAGAAATCTACTTTTTTATTATTAACTAATAAATTAATGGGATCATGATCGTACCAGTGTTCGTATGAAGACTTAGTAGAGTAAACCAATATTTTATCTTCTTTATCTAAGAATTCAAAAATTGGTACTGTAAAATCCAAGCTTGGACTTTCTTCAACTAATTGTAGAATTTTCATTAATGTAATTATTTTATATTGCGATTTCTATTAAATTTATCTAATAATTAATTAAAAAAAATATTAATTAAATTAATTTTATTAAGATATTAGTCATGCTTTTAATAAAATTATTAAAATGCTTTCAAGGTATAACAATTTATGATTGATATAGAAAAAATATTTTTAGATTTAAACTACAAAGATTATTACAAAGATAATTCATTAGATAAATTAGTTCATTTAGATAAAATGGAAAAAAATAATACTAGTGTTTACTCAAATGTAGATCCTAAAAATGTTGACCCTTATCCACCAGATTTCAATGACTTGATAAGACTACATTTTCTTGTTAATAAATTTAAATCTATAAAAGTTTTAGAGTTTGGGGTGGGCTATTCAACTAAGGTTATTGCTCACTCATTAAGTAGCAATGAAAAAAAGTATTCAGATAGTTTAGATGGAATACGAACAGACGGCAACTTTAAAGTGTTTTCAGTTGATTCCTCCAGAAAATATTTAAACTTAACTAAAAACTCCTTAGAAAAAGAGTTATTAGATTATTGTGAATTTTCTTTTTCAAAATTAGAAACAGTATTAGTAAATAATAAGATAACAACTCAGTATAAAAAAATTCCAAACATAAGACCAGATTTTATATATATTGATGGCCCCAGCCAGTGGGATGGAATAGAAGGATCAATAAATGGTTTAGATACAAAAAATATTGACAGAATGCCAATATCCTCAGATGTAATATTATTTGAATATTTTTTAACCCCTGGGACGGTTATATACCTTGATGGCAGAACTACAAATGCTAGATTTCTTTTAAACAACTTACAAAGAAACTGGAAATATAATCATTTTATAGAAGAAGATGTCCATTTATTTTTATTAGACGAATCACCATTAGGTGAATATAACAAAAAACATTTAGAATTTATTTTTAAAGATATGAAATACTAAAGAGGAAAATTTCTATTAAATTAAGGTATTAAATTATCCCACTCTTTTAAGCATGTATTCATATATGACTCAACTATATTAAATTCTTCTTTAGTATCAACTTCTAAGAATTCTTCAAAACTTACTTCTATTCCTTTTATATTTCCTGATACCCTATTGTTATTCTTATTAAATAATTCATATCTAGTAGCATAAATTGAACCTGTTTCTAAATAAGAACCATTAATTTCTTGTCTTCGGGGCCTATCATTTGACTGTGGCGTTACAAACTCCCTACCTTTATCCCAAATAAAACTATGAAATTTTGTTATTGTTAAAGCAGAATCAACATTTTTATTTTTAAAACATTTAAATATTTTATTTATAGTCTCTTTTTTTCTAATGGGACTTGTAGGTTGCAAAAGTACTATTAAATCATTTTCATCTGGTGCATATTGGTCTGTTACATCTTTCATCACGGGTTCAGTTTTAGTCTCATCCTCGGCCAAATTCTTTGATCTTAAATGAGGAATCGCACCATATTTTTCAGCAATCTCTAAATATTTTTGAGAATCTGATGAAACAATTATTTGATCATTATCTTTAGAGTAAAATTTTGCGTGAATTATCGACCAGGCAAACATTGGTATGCCACCCAAGTCTAAAATATTTTTATTTTTTAGACCCTTACTTCCTGATCTTGCTGGAATTATTGTTATCTTTCTCATTTTTTATTTGGATGATTTTTTTTATTTAGTTTGTTTAACGAGTCTGAATAGAAATTTGAAAATTTTATTAACTCTTCATGAGGTCCTTTTTCTATAATCTTTCCGTGATTAACAATATAAATATTATCAACATTTTTTATTGCATTCAGCCTGTGAGCAACAATAACTATTGTTAAGGTCTGTTTTAACTTATCTAATATTTGATAAATTTCACTCTCGGATTCTATATCAATTTGGCTAGTAGCTTCGTCAAAGACAAGAATTTCTGATTTAACTAGCAAAGCTCTTGCTATTGCTATTCTTTGTTTCTGCCCTCCTGAGAGACCTGAGCCATTGTCTCTGAAAATAAAATCAAAACTATTGTCTAAATCAGATATAAATTCATAAATTTGAGCATTTTTTGTAGCATCTATCATTTCTTTCTCTGTTGCGTCAGGATTAAACCACATTAAGTTATCTCTTACGCTTGCATTAAAAATTATTGGATCTTGGCTTACATAAGCAATTTTTTTCTGCCAGCTTGAATTGTTGTAATTTTTAAGATCTACTCCATCAACTAGTAAATTTCCTTTTTCATAATCATAAATTCTCATTAAAAGTTCTATGATTGTTGATTTCCCCCCACCTGAAGGGCCAACTAAAGCTATGGTGTTATTTTTGGGAATAATTAAGTTAAGATTCTCTAGATTGAATTCTCTATCTTCTGAATACTGAAAATGTATATTCTCAAAATTAATTTCTTTGTTAAACTTAATAAATTCATCTTCCCCTTCTTCTTGCTCTTTCTCTTGGGAAGACTCAAGAAAATTTAATACTCTTAACAAATCAGGAATAACCCCTTCAATTTTTACTCTTATAGAATTTAGTGAATTTATTGGTCCAACTAGCCTAAAAATTATAATTATGAATGGAACCATTAAAGGAAGCCACTCATCAAGAGGTAAGTCAATAAAATAAGTACCTAAAATTAATAAGATTGCAATTGATACGGCATTGAGAGTATTAAAAATTGGACTTGAAACAGCACCTATCTTATTCCTTTTTACAAAATTTATTTTATAATTATTTATTAAAACTTCTAACCTACTTTGAAATTCTCCTTTTCTGCCACTTCCTTTTATAAATTTTGAATTTCTTAAGTTTTCAATTAAAGATCCATTTAATTCTTCTATGCTTTTTAAAGTTAATTCAGATTGTTTTTTTAGTTTGTTTCCAAAAAAAGCTTTTATTAAAACAGAAAAAACTACAAGAAATAAAAATGCGCTAATTGTCATTATTAATGAAACCTTTATTAAGACATAGCCATAAATTACAACTTTAAATATATTTTTTGTACTTGCCATTACCTGACTAAATAAATTACCAATTTGTCTGGAGTTCTCACTTATTAATGAAAAAATATAACCGTTATCAATATTATTTCGATATTTTTGATTTAATGAATAAAATTTATTCACCAATCTATTTTGAAGTTTCACAATAACTTCTGCGCTAATGTTTATTGATATGAAGCTTGAGAAAATACCCAAAATTGTTTCGATTACAGTCATTAAAATTATCAAAAGTGCAAAAAAACGTACTTGTTCTAATTCGTTTGAAATGTTTACCCTATCAAATAAATCATTTAAGAAATTAAGACCTAGCTGCTCTATAACATATTCAGGATTATTATCAATTATGGGCAGAAGCAATCCAATACTTAATCCTCCTGAAATAGCACTTAATAAGGATAGAAATAATGAAAAAGCTAACTGAAACCTATATTCCTTAAGTATGGAATAGCTCTTTTTAATGATAAATTTAAGTTTCATAATCAGATGTTTTAATAGATTATATATACGTATGATTTCAATTTTGAAAATTAATTAATAAAATATGTAAATGAAAAAATTAAGTGTTGGCTTTTGTATAAGAGATCAAGAGTACTCAGAAGTTATTAGCAGTTATTTAAACAAAATAGATTTGACGGACATTGACATTACTTTTATTTCTGAAGAACATGTTGATACAGAGTTTAAAAATTTATCTATAAATAATTACTTAAATAAAGAAGAAAACAAAAATATTGAATTAGACCCTAAAATTTGGAAAAATGAGAATGTTTATAAAGCAGACCCAAGGTACATAAATAAGAAAGGGAACATAAACAGAGAATTTCAAAACTCATATACCGAGGCATGCAGACAAATTTTCAGTACTTATAAATTTGATTTACTTTTTTCTGGATCAGCTGGAAGATTGATATGGACAGTTCCTCACCTAGTAGCTTTAGAGAAGAGTGTTTTAGCATATAAATTAGTTCCAAGCGACTATCTGAATCCAAGATTTGAAGGAATTAGATTTTGGTTTTGTACCGATATATTTTGGGATATTGATTTAAATTCTGAATTTGATTTCGAATGGTCTGAAGTAGAGATAGAAACACAAATAGAAAATTTACAAAAATCTCTTCTAAGTGAAAATTTTAACTTAGCTTCAAGAGCTCTTTTATCAAGAGAAAACTATACCCCAAAAAAATTACTAAATATAATTAAAAATATAATTAAAATTATTTTACAAAATGATTATCTTTCGAAATTAAGAATAAAATCTTTTATTAATTCAATAAGAAATAAGAAATTCTACACACCTCCTGAAGAACTAAAAAGAGAATTTATATTATATCCACTAAACCAACCTCACGACGAACAGTTACTTGTTAGGGCTCCAAAGTATCTTGATACTGTTGAAAACATTAAATTAATAGCTAACAATTTACCAAAAAATATAAATTTGGTTGTTAAAGAACACCCTGTAAATCCTGGAATGATTTCCAATAAAGAAATAAAAAAGATAAAAAAAGAATATAAAAATATATTTTTTGTTAATCCAAGCCTTCACATAAGACCGTTAATTGTAAAAAGTCTTGGATTGATTACTATAAATTCAACAGCGGGCATAGAGGCACTAATTTGTAACAAAAAAATAATTGTTTTAGGTGAAAGCTATTACAAACACAACACTATGGCATATAAGCCTAAAAATGAAAACGAACTAAGGCATTGTTTACAAGATTTAATCAATAATAACGAATTTACTCCAGAATCAACAAGAAATATGCTAAAGCAACTTTTAAACCAATCCTTTCCGTCTCCAAATGAATATCCTTCTAAACAAGGAGATGCAAATTTAGTTGTTGGTGCTGCAATTAAGCATAAAATAGAGCAAGTTAAATCAGTATTAATTTAAAAATTAAAGAAAAAATAAAAATAATCCAACATAAAAAACTTTATTTATAATGTTATAAAATAGGTATTATTATTTTGCAATGAACATTGATAATAAAAACATATTAATTACTGGGGGAACTGGTTCTTTTGGAACAAAGATGGTTAGAACTCTTCTTTCAAGCCACTCACCAAAAAAAATAATTGTTTATTCAAGGGATGAGCTAAAGCAATCCGTTATGTTAGCTAATTTAACAAATGAGTTCGGAAAAGAAATAATTGAAGAGAAGCTGAGGTTTTTTATTGGCGATGTTAGAGATGGAGACAGACTATTGCTTGCTATGGATAATGTAGATATAGTAATTCACGCAGCTGCTTTAAAGCAAGTACCAGCAGCTGAATATAATCCTATGGAATGTATTAAAACTAATATTTTAGGAGCACAAAATATTATTGATTCTTCTTTGTCGTCAGGTGTTCAAAAAGTTATTGCCTTATCAACTGATAAGGCTGCAAATCCTATAAATTTATATGGTGCAACTAAATTAGCTTCTGATAAATTATTTACGGCAGCAAACAACATTGGGGGAACAAAAGGAATAACTTTTTCAGTAGTTAGGTATGGGAATGTATTTGGATCTAGAGGATCTGTTGTTCCTTTCTATTTAGACTTATTAGAAAAAAAAGCAAAATCATTACCTATAACAGATGAAAGGATGACAAGGTTTTGGATAACCTTAGAACAAGGTGTTGAATTTGTAATTTCATCTATTGGAAGGATGAAAGGTGGAGAAATTTTTGTACCAAAAATCCCTAGTGTTAAAATAACAGACCTTGTTGAAGCTCTTGACCCAAAAGTAAAAACTGAAGTCATAGGGATAAGGCCTGGTGAAAAATTACATGAAGTAATGTGTCCGAAAGATGAATATCACAAAATTATTGAATTTAAGTCATATTTTGTTATTCAGCCATCAATCAAATTTAATTTTAAGGAAATGGATTATTATCAATCAGAAGATAATGAAACTGGAGAAAAAGTTCCTGATGATTTTGAGTACAACTCCTTAAATAATGAATGGTATTTATCAATAGATGAAATTAAAAAATATATAGATACTTTAAAATAATTCTAACAAATCATTATTAATTAAATCCACAGCCTTTGATTTAAATATTTTCTTATATTTTTTATTCATATTTATTAAGGCACTATTTAATTTTTCATTAACGTTCAATTCAAGCAATTCATTTTCTTTAATTACTAGATTGTCTTGATATAAATTATCTATCAATGTTTTCTCAATTTTATTTCTATAAACATACACAAGCGGTATTCCATAAGATAACGCTAAATATTTAGATGTGCCACCAGCTAATTTGCAGAATTTTATTTCTTCAGTTGATAAAACTTCTGATAATGGCGCTTTTTTGATTAAAGAGCTGACTTTTTGACTGTATTCTCCAAGCTTATCCATTGGATCCATTAAGATTATTTCACCAAAATTGCTGTAAAAGTTAATTTGCTCACCAATATTTATAAGCTCTTTATCTGAAACTCCACCAAAAGATAGTAAGATTTTTCCATTTACATTGTAATTTTTAACCTTATCTTTATTAAGAAATTCTGGATAAGTGTTTTTTGAAATAGGAAAGTAGTTGTGTCCTATTAATAATTTCTTATTAGAAGGATACAATTCCTTTTTAGATCCGTAGTTGTAATCAAGGACTATATCAGCGTTTGAATCTCCTAAATGATTTATGTCATCAATCAGTAGTTTTTTTGTATTAATTTTATTTAGTATCTCTCTATTTTCATAGCTATCAAAAATAATTAAATCGTATTTATTTAAATATTCAAAGTCAATTTTTTTAAAATTAATTGGTCTGTATCTTAATTTATTAATCCAATGAGGAATAGATTCAAGTTGTCCATATAAAATAAATTCAAAATTTCCTTTATCCAGTGTAGATAAAACTTGAGTAGTTCTTGCAACATGACCCATACCAATTTTTGGACTCGAGCTAGTTAATGCAGCAACTTTAATCAATTTGTTCTTGAAAAATTATTTAGTTTATCGATAACAAACTCTATTTCATTATTAGTTAATTGTGTAAACATGGGAATTGATATAACTCTACTTGTGATTTCGTCAGAAAAAGGGGTGTTTGATTTAAATTGTTGAAATCCTTTCATATGATTTATGGGAGGATAATGAATTTGAGCAAATATATTTGCATCTTTTAAGTATTCGAGGCATTTTTCCCTTAGCTCTCTTGTAGGTAGTAATACTGGATAAAGATGATAAACATGATCATATTCATTAGGAATAATTTGTTTATCAAAATATTCCCAATTAAGTTTATCATCATAAATTTTTGCAATTTTTTTTCTTAATCTTATTAATTCATCAATTCTATCTATATGTGATAAAGCTAAGGCAGCCCCCATTTCACTAGGCCTATAATTAAAAGCTAATTTGTCTATATCATATCCAAAACCAGTTCTTTTACTCCAGTGAGGCAATCCATGACTTCTAAGTACATTTAATTTTTCATACTCTTCAAAACTGTTTGTGCATATTGCGCCACCTTCTCCGGCTCCAATATGTTTTGTTGCATGGAAAGAAAAAGTAGAGACATCTCCAAAAGAACCAGCGGGTTTTCCTTTTATAGTAGATTTTGGAGCGTGGCATGCATCTTCAACAAGAAAAACTTTTTTTTCTTTACAAATTTTTGATATTGATTCCATATCACACATTAATCCTGCATAATGAGGAGCAACTACAGCAATTGTATTTTCATCAATTAATAAATCTATTTGCTCTGGGTCAACTGTCCACGAATCTTTATTTACATCAGCAAATTTTATATCTGCATTTATATATCTTCCAAAATTTGCATCTGCAACAAAAGTTAGAGGGGTTGTAACTATATTTTTACTTACCAAATTTGAATCTTGATTCAACATCTCGGCAACTAAATGTAAAGCAGCGGTACCATTTGAGCACATTACACCATATTCTTTTTGAGTGATTAAAGCCATAGATTCTTCAACTCTTGTTACATATGGACCTTGCGTTAAAAAGTCACTTTTTAATACCTCTGTTACAGCATCTATATCTTCTTTAGTTATATTGTGCTTCATATAAGGAATTGGTGATTTAAATTTATCCATTATATTAATTCTACCTTGCTTTGATTATCAATATAGAATACTAATTATGTCTTCACTATATTTATAAACAAATGCGACGATTACTTATAAAATTTCCAAAATTAACAGGTCCTTTAAGGTCTTATTACAATATGTTTTTTGGCGAAAAAGAAATCAAATTTTTAAATAATTATTTAAAAATTAATAAATTAGATTATTTATTTATAGACGTAGGAGCAAATTACGGCATCTATACTTTTTTATTTGGGCCCCAATCAATATTTTCATTTATTATTGAACCAATTTATGAGTGCATAGAATATATAAAGTCTGGATATTCTAATCAAAATATTAAATTTATTAATAAAGTTGCTTCAGATGATAATGCAATTAAGTCATTATCAATTCCATTAGAAGGAAATAAAAAAATATTTGGAAGGTCTTCATTGTCTAAGTCTTTTGATAATTTTATAAAATTAGATATTGATTCAATAAGGCTAGATGAATTAATAGAAGAGGTAATTAAACATAATTTTGAAATTTTATTTATCAAAATTGATGTCGAAGGTCATGAGAATAATGTTATTGATGGCTCGATTAAACTAATCGAAGATAGAAAATCATTACTTTTAATTGAAATTGAAAAAAGGCATAATTCTAAATATGAACTTATATACAATAAATTGAAAAATTTAGGATTTATCTCTTTTTATATAGAAAAAAATAAATTAATAAAAATTAATAACCTTAAAGAATTAGAAGATTCAATGGAAAAAACTATAAATTTTGTATTTAAGAATTTTTAACTCGTTTAATTTGTTTTCATAATATAGTTAAAAAAGTGAATAAATTTAAAATCTTAATTAGCGATATTCTAAAAGTTTCAAAGTTTACAAAAACAGCAAAAAAGAAAAGACGAATTTTATTGTCTGTGTTCTTGTCTAATCTTATAGTTTTTTTTGATATATTAATAATTTTAATTTTTACAAACATTTTTACTTCCAACTTAAATGCTCAAAACTTTATTGTTGAATATTTTATGGAAAATTTAATTTTGTTTCCTTTTATTATTATTTTGAGATTTCTTTCTATATATATTGAAAAAATGAATGTACTAAGTTTAAAACTTAAGATTGAAGAAAATCTAAGAACAAGCTTAATAAATGAAATATTCGATAAAGGAAACTACTCAATATCTGATGCTTATTATTTTATAAATACAATTTCAATCCAAGTCGGAAGTTTTTATAGAACTTTGACAATTTTTTTAAGTAGTTTTATACAGATTTTAGCCTATGCAGGCTACCTAATTTATTCTGACTTTAATACAGTTTCAGTTTTCTTTATTGGGTTAATAGTTTTAGCTTATCCAACATATTTATTAACAAAAACTGGTAGAAAATATGCGCATTTAACCTATGGCTATGGTGAAGAAATTAGTAAAGATACTGAAAAAGTTTTAGATAATTTATTTTTGATTAAAATTGTTAACTCAGTCGCTAAGGAAGTAAAAAAGTTTAGTACCAGCGCTAAGGATTACTTTGATTCTTCATATAATAATTTAAAGTTTGGAACATTAAATGCTCTTCTTCCTAATTTTTCTACGATGCTTTTACTTTCAGTTCTGTTAGTTTTCTTTAATTTTGTAAAAGTTTTAACTTTAGATTTTATTGGAGTTATGTTGAGGCTTTTTCAAACTCTTGGAGTATTCAATGAAAATATTTCATTAATAACTGCATATCATGTCTATTTGGAAAACTTATATTTAATGGAAAAAAATAAAACATCTTCTTTTTCAGAGAATTTTGAATTAAATGCTGATCTTGATGAAGAGAAAGCAATTGCTGTTTCAGATGCAACTTTTAAATACTTTAATAGTGATGAGTATATTTTTGAGAATCTTAATTTAACATTGCCAAGAGGCAAACATATAGTTATAACAGGTCCAAATGGTTCTGGCAAAAGCACACTCTTGGGTTTATTTTCTGGTGTTTTTTATCCTGAGTCTGGATTTATAAAAACACACACAGACAGATTGGGATATGTTGGCGCTTCCCCAATGATCTTAAATTCAACTCTAAGAGAGAATTTAACATATGCTATAGATAAAGAAATTGAAGATAAGGCAATGTTTGAGATGTTACAACAATTTAAATTATTTAATGAAGAAAATATTGATCTTGATAAAAAAGTATCTAATAAAACGTTATCAATGGGGCAAATGCAAAAGATTTCATTCATTAGAGCTTTGTTGTCCGGAGTAGAAATTTTAATTCTTGATGAATCCACTTCAAATCTAGATGAAGAGTCAAGAGAGTTAATATTTCAAATCTTAAAAGAACTAAATATTACCATAATAAATTCAACTCATAACAAAGAAGATTTTCAAAACGTTGACTTACATATTGAGCTTACAATATCAAAAGAAGGTAAAAGAGAATTAATTATCAGTTAATTTTAATGACAATAAATCCGAATATATTTTATTAGACAAATCCTCTAAAGAATTATATTTTTTTACGTGCTCCTTAGCTTTGGAAGATATCTCCTCTAAACCGTTTAGTTTATTTATATTTCTTAAGATTTTATTCAAACTTTCATTATCTTCATCAAATACAAATCCGTTAATACTGTCAGTTATTATCTCACTATTATTAGGTATATTCCTTGCTATAACTACGCATCCTGAAGACATAGCCTCTAATATTGCTTTCGGATTTCCTTCAAATTTTGAAGTAGAAACAAAATATCTGTATTGATTGTAAAGCTCCAATAGATTTTCATTTTTTATAACACCTAAAAAATTCACTTTAATAGATAAATTATTAGCCAATTCCAGTAATTCACTTTTTTTACTTCCACTACCGACAATGTCTAATGAAAAGTCAGTGCCGCTTAAAGATTCAATTAAATATCTGTAATCTTTTTGTTTTTCTAATCTTCCAACAGAAATTATTTTTTTCGAATCTCTTTTTGAAAAGTCTTGAAATTTTTTACTTACAACCCAATTTTGTCTTATAATTATTTTGTTTTTTTTGAAAATAAAATATTTATTTAAAAATATCAAATCTTGGTTACTTGTTACTGAGTAAAGATTTGAATACAGCAAAGTAACTTGAGTTAAAAAATAATAAGAGATAATTTTAATAAAAGATTTCCTTTCTTTAAGGCTAAATAAGAACATGTCATAGCCTGTTCTAGTATAAAGAGGTTTTCTTGAATTAATTTTTAACAATATAGCTGCCCATGAACCAAGAAGTTGATTTTGTTTTATTAAATCAAAGTGATCGATTTCATTTAATAATAATTTTGTTAGGAAGAAACTTTTAATTAGGTTCCAAAATCTGTTTTTTGATTTATTAATAATTGAATATATAGGTAAAACTTTTATATTTTCACCCAAGTCGAAATTGTAATCGCTTTCTCCTCCATAAGTTACAAAAGTAAACCTTAAGTTATGTTTTTCTATTAATGACCTAAATATTTTAATTTCTCTATCTAGTATTCCTGCTGAATCCCAGCTTTCAATTGAATATCCATAGGTAAAAAAATAAACGATATGCACAAAAATTAGTGTAACTTCTATAGTGGGATAAGACCATATAAAGTTTGCAATATATTTAAATATGAAAAAAATACTAATTATACATACTGAATATACCGAAACGGGGGGCGAAGATATTGCTGTTGGGAAAGAAATTGAATTTTTATCAAAATATTATCAATTAGAAACATTAATTTTTGAAAATACCCTGAATTTAAATTTAAAAGAAATAAATGCACTAATTATTAATAACAATAAAGAAAGTGTAAAAAAACTAATTTTAAAAATAAACGAATTTAAACCTGACTATGTTTATATTCACAACCTATGGTTCAGAGCGTCTTTAGGGATTTTGGGATATCTCCTTAAAAATGGTCATAATGTATTTATAAAGCTTCATAATTTTAGGTATGATTGTACAAAATCTTTTTTTTCCTCGGTTCATTTGCAAAAAGAAAATATTTGTAATGCTTGCGGTCTTGAAAAAAATAAAGTTGGAGTTATTAATAAATACTATGAGGATTCATTCATCAAATCATTATTAGTTAACAATTTTGGAAGGAAATATTTTAAAATGTTAAAAAGCAATGATTTGAAAATTTTAACTATGACAAATCATCACAAAGAGCATTTAATTAATTTAGGAGTAAACAAAAAAAATATTTATGTACAACCAAATCCTATAGAAAAAAAAGATGTTGATTTTGTAAATAAAATGAAAAGAAAAAATCAAATTGTTTATGCTGGTCGCATTTCTAAAGAAAAAGGATTACAAGAATTAATAGAAACTTGGGAATCATTAGAGGTTAAAGATTTTAAATTGATAATAATTGGAGAAGGCCCATTATATGAAAATCTAAAAAAGAAGGATTTAAAATCAATTGAGATTATTGGTTATAAAGAAAATAATGAAGTGATAAAAATAATAAATGAATCAAAGGCAGTTGTGACAGCCACAAAACTTTTTGAAGGCCAGCCAACCTTACTATGCGAAGCCTCAGCTTTATCAGTACCAGCAATATTTCCTGATTCGGGTGGGATAAAAGATTTCTTCCCGCCTAACAATAGATTTAAATTTCAACAATACAATTATTTTGAATTAGGCGAAAAACTCCAGGATATTATTGATTCAGACGATACAGGGTATCAAGGTTTGAAAAATCAAAAGTTTATTTATGATTATTTAAGTGAAGAGAATTTAATAGGTTCCTTTAACTCGATACTAGAAAGTAAATAATGAAAAAAAATATATCAGTTTTAATGTCAATTTATAATGATGAAAAAAATGTTCGAAGTGCAATAGAAAGCATCCTTAATCAGACTTACGAAAAGTTTGAACTTTTACTACTAGATGATTTTTCAACAGATAATACATATGCGATTTGTAATGAATATTTAAAAAAAGACAAAAGGATTAAGTTGTATAGAAACAAAAAAAACATTGGATTAACAAAATCTCTAAACAAACTAGCAGCTAATTCAACAGGGTTGTATCTTGCTAGGCAGGACTCTGATGATGTTAGTTATCTTAATAGGTTGGATGAACAATTTAATTTTTTAAATGATTCCAATTATGATGCGTGCACAACACTTGCAAAAATAAAAAATAAAGATAAAGTTATTCCGAATATTTCAAAATATATAAAGCCATCTTTAACTATTAAATTTAAAAATCCATTTATTCATGGAACCCTCATGATTAAAAGGGCTGCTTTTGAAAATGTAGGTTTTTATGATGAAAATTTTTATTATTCACAAGATTATAAGTTAATGAAAAATCTTATTGAAAATAAATATGAAGTAAAAATAATAAAAAAAGTTTTATATGAATTGAATATGGAAAACAATATTTCTAGTTCTCATAAAGAAGAACAGAAATATTATGCAGACTGCGTAAGGAAAAACAAAAACCCAATCAATATCTAATTAATTTTATACTCTATACACTTGATAATTAAATCTTTAAGAGTTGTTTCAGTTTTCCAATCTAAATTTTCGTTTATTTTATTAGGCTTTGCAATTATTGAGACTGGGTCACCAGTTCTTAATAACGAAGGATCAACAGTGATAAAATCTTTCCAGTAGAGGCCAAAGTATGTGAAAACAATTTCTAATATGTCTTCAATATTATTTCCAATTCCCGAGCCAATAACATAATCTTCTGAAGTGTTATTAATGTTTATTTTGTAAATAGCATTTGCTACATCTTCTGCGTAACTCCAGTCCCTTGTAAGGTTAAGACTTCCAATTTTTAATTCATTTTTATTACCCTCGTTTATTTGAATTGCGGAATTGATAATTTTCATAATTAGATACTCCTTGTTACGGAATTCAGATTCGTGATTAAACATAATCCCAGATGAAATATTAATTTTCTCTATTGATTTAATTTTTTGTATAGATTCGTGAACATATAGTTTCCCTTTTGCATAAGGAGATCTAGCTTTAAATTTGGAATTTTCATCTAAAGGCAGTTCAGAAGAGTCAAACATCTCGGAGCTAGAAGCTTGAAAAAAAGAAGTTGAAAAATTATTTTCGACTATCGGATTAATTAAGTTGTTAAAAATTGATATTATCTGTTCATAAGTATCATCACCCTTGACCAATGATTTATAAACTGAGCTAGGTCCTGATAAGTTATATACATAACCAGGGATAATGTCTGTTAATAATTTATCTACCTCAATTTTATTTTTAAGATTAATGTTAATTAGTTGAATATTTTCAAAATTTTTAAAATCTGGCAACAAGTATCTAAGTCTATTAAAAAAGTTACTATTTTCAGAATTTCTAGTTATTCCCACAATAAGGTCTTTTGGATTGTTTTTTAAAATAATAGATGTTAGGAATAGGCCATCTTGACCAGTTATTCCAGTAATTAGATGTTTATTAATCATTGTTAAAATAAAATAATATTAAATTCATGGTTTTTATAAGTTTATACTCAAATAATTGGATACAATATAATATTCTAATTTTATGCAAATTTATTTAAACAAAATCAAGGAATCCTGGGTAGTAGATAGATTTAAAAGTGAGTGGTATGAATTCAATGAAGACATATCAACAAATAAAATAAACAAAGCCGACATAGTATGGTTGATTACACCATGGCTTTGGAGAAATGTTAAAAAAAGAAATCTAAAAAATAAAAAAGTAGTTTGCTCAATTTATCATATAGATTTTGAAAAATTCGCATCAGAAGATAAAAAAGAATTTGAAGAAAGAGATTCTTTTGTAGATTTATATCATGTAATATCTGAAAAAACAAAGTTACAACTTCAAAAGCTTACAAATAAAGAAATTATTTCCATTCCTTTCTGGGTAAATCAGAATATTTGGTTTCCTATTGAAGATAAGGAATCTTTGATTAAAAAATATAATCTCTCTTCTGAAAAATATTATATCGGCTCTTTTCAAAGAGACACTGAGGGAGTAGATTTAAAATCTCCTAAATTAATTAAAGGACCTGATCGGTTTATAGAGATTTTATCTTCCGATTATTTTGCAGGAAAAAATATTGAAGTAATATTAACTGGGAAAAGAAGACAGTATATTATTTCTGAACTAGAAGAAAGAAAAATCCCCTATAAATATTTTGAGATGGTTGATTTTGATGAAATTAATGAACTATACAATATTTTGAATCTTTATATAGTTTCATCAAGAGTAGAAGGTGGTCCCCAAGCTATTCTTGAATGTGGGATAACAAACACTCCTATTATTTCGACAGATGTCGGGGTTGCTTCAGAAATTTTATCACCAAAATCAATAATTGATATGGAAAATTATAGTGATGCTAAGCCTGATATTGATTACGCATATAAAGAATCACAACAATTTACAATTCCCGAAGGATTTAAAAGATATAGAGAAATGTTCAGGAAAGTTAATGAAAGTTAGCATTGGAGCTCATATAAAAGACGGCCCATGGGGTGGGGGTAATTTATTTTTTAAAAATATTAAAAACTACCTTGAGGCTAATGGCCATAAGGTAGTCAATCATCTACTTGATTTAGATATTGATGTTATTTTATTAACAGATCCTAGAAAAAAATCAGAATCTTCTTCATTTACCCATAAGGAAATTATTAAATATAAAGAAAAGATAAATCCTAGAGTACAAGTTGTTCACAGAATAAATGAGTGCGATGAGAGAAAAAATACAGTATCGCTGAATGAATTTATTTACAGCGCAAATCAATGTTCAGATGCAACGGTTTTTGTTAGCAACTGGCTTAAAAATTTATATTTAGAGCAAGGCTATAAAATGTCCAGTCCCCATGTAATTATGTCAGGTTCTAACTTAGAAGTATTTAATTCAAATAACAAATCATTATGGAATGGAAAAGATAAAATTTCTATAGTTACACATCATTGGGGTGGGAACTTAAATAAAGGCTTTGATGTTTATGAAAGACTAGATGAAATAGTTGGTGAACTAGATTATTCCAGCTTATTTCAATTTACCTATATTGGGAACTTACCCGAAGGTTTCAGATTTAAAAATACTAAATATTTAAAACCATTAGATGGATTAAGCCTTGCGACTGAGCTCAAAAAAAACCATATATATATTACAGCTTCAAGAAACGAACCATCTGGCAATCATCATATTGAGGGTGCGTTATGCGGATTACCAATTATGTATATTAACAGTGGGGCACTTCCTGAATACTGTAGAGACTACGGGGTTGAATTTAATATCGATAATTTAGAAGAAAAGTTAATGGAAGTTAAAAATGACTATCCTTTATTAATAGAAAAATTAAAAAACTATCCTTATAATTCGACTCATATGTCTTTAGAGTATGAAAATCTTTTTAACAACCTCATTGAGTCAAAATATGAATTAATGAATATAAAGAATAAAAATAGAGTTATTATGAAACTGAAAAAGATAATATTATTAAAATTTTTAAATTTATTTAGGAAAAACAAACTTTGGTGATGCTATTAAATAAAATTCAAGGAGCATACAGATTTCTGTATTTTTTATTTTTTCTATTCATAGCATTATTTGGCAGATCTTTTACAGGAGTTTATTTATTTGGTTTTAGAATTGGTGAATTAATGATTGGCTCAGCTGCCTTACTTTCCTTCGTTTTTCTTATATTTGCTAAAAAAGACAATCGCTATTTTTCAATAGATCCAAGGTCTTTCTATTTGCATAAAGTAATAATTTTATCTTTCTTTTTAACACTCTTTCTCTCTAACGGTTCGCCTTTTCTAATTTATACATATAAAAGCAGCTCATATATTTGGACGTTGGCCTTTATTTTTGTTGGTTTTTTTGCATTTATAGATTTAAATGAGAAATCTATCATTTATAAAATAATTCCATATTTGTTGCCGGCTACATATATTCTAAGTAATTTTTACTATCCAGATTTTTTGGTTAATTTTTTCTCAAATTATTCAGATAAATTTGATTACTTGAAAGCTTCTGACTTGCTGCTTTTGTATGTTTTAACGAATATATATAATCAAAAATATTTTAAAAATATTTACTACCATACATATTATTTTTTAATTTCTTCAGCTATTTTTATACCTTTGTTTTTATTTAAGAGCAAGGGAGCTTTTCTTCCAGCTATTCTGTTCTTTATTTTTGAATTTTTAAGATTAAGAAAACCTTTAATATTAAACAAATTAAAAACTATTTTAGTACTCCTAGTTTGTGTTCCTCTTTTTTACGGCTCATCATATGTTGCCGGCTTGCCTGTTTTTAACAATGAAGATGCATGGGAAGAAGAAGAAACTATAACAAAAATAGTATCTAGTGTACAAGTAGCAGCAGCTGAAAAAGATACTACACAATTATTTGCATCATTATATATTTACAATGGACGATTATATTCGGAAGAGATGATGGCAGATTGGAGATTACAGATTTGGCAAGATGTACTCAGTGATTTGTTTTGGAATGCAGAATATGGATTAAATGAAGACACAACTGTAAGATACAGAACTCCAACAACAAGGAGAGGTGACACCCTGTTTCTTACTGGATTTGGATACAACGGAATACTGGAAGCTATGAACCATTCAAACAGAAGAGGTTCTGATATGAAAAATGAAAATGTCCATAATTTTGCTGTAAACATAATGGCTAAAGGTGGGCTAATTCAATTATTACTATTTTTGTCTTTTTATTTAGCGATGGCTAATAAATGGTATAAAGAAACTGGAAACCTTAGGCTACTTTCTTTTTTTACGTTTGCACTAATGACAGCATTTTTTGATGTTGCTATGGAGAGTGTTAGATTTCCATTCTTATTTTTTGGCGCAATTGCCTTATTTTTTAGTCAAGAGAAAATTAAGTAAATTCTTTTTGAAACCAATCATAAGTTTTTTTTAATCCTTCATCTAAGTTAGTTTCTGAAGACCAACCAAGTGAATTAATTAAGCTTGAGTCTAATAATTTTCTTGGATTTCCGTCAGGTTTAGTTTTATCAAATACGATTTCCCCTTGATATCCAGTTATATTTTTAATTTTTTCTGACAAGGTTTTTATATCCACTTCAGTTCCACTTCCAACATTTATCAAGTCTGTATCTAAATCTTTATCTAAAAGAAACTCAATTGCTTTTGCTAGGTCTTCAGAATATAAAAATTCTCTCAATGGCTTGCCTGTTCCCCATAATTCAAATTCAGGTTTATTTTCTTGTTTCGCTTTATACATTCTATAAATTAAGCCTGGTATAACGTGACTATCAAGTTCAGAAAAATTGTCATAAGGACCATATAAATTTGTTGGCATAAGATTTAATACCTGAATACCATATTGCAGACCAATTGACCTTCCTATTTCAATTGCTGTAATTTTTGCCATTGCATATGGTGCATTTGTTGGCTCAAGCATTCCTGACAAGAAAGAAGATTCTGAAATTGGGTTCGGTGCATTCAATGGGTATATACAACTACTTCCTAAATTTATTATTTTGATATTTTGATAAGGTATAACCGACTCTAATAGATTCATATTAATTTTTAGATTTTCCATTATAAAGTCTGTTCTCTGAGTATTGTTAGCCTGGATACCGCCTACTTTTGCAGCAGCATTGATTATCAAATCGGGCTCTTTGCTTGCTATAAGTTTCTTTGTTTCATCTAGTGAAAACAAATCAGTGTCTTTTCTAGTTGATGAAATTACCTCTTCAACTTTTTCAGATTTAAGCAACCTTTCCTTAACGGTTCTACCCACCAAGCCGTTACTACCTAAAACCAAGATTTTACTTTTCTTCATTGTTTATATTTTAATTTAATAGTAACTCTGTTTATATCTTTAATTATTTATATTTATAAATTAATCTAACTTTTTATTATTTCCTATCATACAATAGAATAATGTGCGGATACCTAGGGGTTTTGTCAGTTAACGAACTTGACTTAATGAAAACGCAGGCTGCTAATAGCCATTTAATTTGTAGAGGGCCCGATAGTAAAAAAGAAGTAAGTTCATCAACAAATAAATATAACAATCATGAAATTGACTATAAATTTAATTTAGTTTTTAATAGGTTGTCAATTTTAGATCTTTCAGAAAAAGCCGATCAACCTATGTATTCTGAAAAATTTAATACTTTAGCAATGTTTAATGGTGAAATTTATAACCATGCTGAATTAAGAAAAGAATTAGAAAATGATGGAGTGAAATTCAAAACGGATCATTCTGATTCCGAGGTTGTTCTTCTTGGAATTTCTCATAAAGGATTAAAATTTATAGATAAATTAATAGGACAATTCTCAATATTTTTTCTTGATTTTGAAAATATGATCGTTCACCTAATAAGAGACAGAGTAGGTCAAAAACCATTATTTTATTCAAAAAACTCAGAGGGAATAATTTTTGGTTCAAATTTAAAATCTGTTGCTAAGTTATCAAAAATTAATCATTATAACTACATGTCAGTAGAGGAATATTTATCATTAGGTGTTGTAACTGCTCCAAATACAATATTTAATAATATTTATAAAGTAGAACCTGCAGAAATTATTACATTTAGCCTATTAGAAAAAGGGATAAATATGAAAAAATCTCAATATTGGGAAATAGAAAACCACATTGGTAACAAGAATTTCAATCAAGAAGAATTTCTTGACATATTGAACGATGCTGTACAGTTGAGAGTTAATGCAGATGTTGAAGTAGCCAATTTTCTATCTGGGGGTCTGGACTCTACTTCAATAATAAAAATACAAAAACAAAATAATATAGATACTAATTCTTTTTCAGTTGGATATGGGGATAATAAATATGATGAAAGTGAATGGTTTAATGAGGTAGCTAAAAAATATAATACTAATCATCGTGTTACAAATATAGATAAACACTTTAGTAATGATGATATTTTTAATTCTATAAAGGTCTTTGACGAACCTTATGCAGACCCCTCTACGGTTCCTTCATATATTTTAAGTAAAGAAATCTCAAAACATTACAAAGTTGCAATTTCAGGAGATGGTGGAGATGAGTTGTTTGGTGGATATACAAGAACTTTAGAGATGCTTAAAAATAGAAGTTTTGCAAAAAATATTTATTCGAAACTTTTTTATATATATCCGGGAGTTTTAGGCACAGGTAGTAATTTACAAAAACATTCTTCAGATATCGTAAAGGGCTACAGCTCCTATTTTGAAGACAGTAAATTATTAAAATTATTAAATATTAAAAATGAAAATAATTTTACAGAAAACTTTAGTTTTGATTACTTAAGTAGCTACAAAAAAATGCAACTTATTGAGTATAAGTTATATTTAAGCGAAATGATGATGCTAAAAGTTGACAGGACCTCAATGGCAAACTCGTTAGAGGTCAGATCTCCATTTGTTGATCATAGGTTAATAGAGTATATGTTAAGTCATGATGAAAACCATATAGACAAAGACAACCCAAAAAAAATATTAAAAGATTTAATAAAAAATGATTTTGACAACAAATTTTTAAACAGAAAAAAAATGGGATTTGTATTTAACGTTGAAGGCTGGATATACAATAATCTTGACTTAGTTAAAGAAAGAATATTGAATGGAAAAATAATGAAAAGCTATAATTCAAATATCGTAAATACACTTAAAATGAATAAATCTCGAATGAATGCAAATAGATTGTGGAAAATGTTTTTTTTAGAAGAGTTTTTTGATGGAACTTAATAAGATTTATTTCTATCCAATATCAATAATTATTGCTTTATTTTTATATAGCCTCTTATTTTCGTTTGGAATAATTATTCCAGATTATTCCTTTGGGGATCCAAGACTTTGTGTAGAGATTGTTGAATATGAAATTGGGAAAAATGGAACTTTAATAAAATATCCTTTTAGTTGTGACCAAAACTATTATTATTCTGGATTTGAAAATTTTTCAGAAGTATTTAAAGAAACATACAATTACCAATCAAGGCCTATATTTATTCTTGGTGGTTTTATTTTTTATAACCTCGTTAATGTAGTTGTAAATCTTTTTAATTTAAATTTTGAATACACAACACAACTTTCTACATTCTTATATCAATTATTAATTATTAATGCTATTTGTTATTTATTATATAAATCATTCTCAACAAAATTTAAATTTTCAAATTTTGATTATTTATCACTTCTAGTATTTATAATGTTGAACCCAATATATAAATGGGGGATGTTTGTCCCATCTCATCAGTCTGCGACTCTTCTTTTAATTGCTTTTTTTATCTTTTACGCCTCTAAAAAAGATATTGAAATAGACTATAAAATCTCAATATTTTTTGGCGCTTTTTTTCTTTTTCATAGAGGTTTTTTAATTAGCTATTTGGCACTTGTACTATTTAAAAATTTGAAGTATTTAAAAATAAGGGAGACGTATATAAAAAATTCTTATCTGTTCTTATATTTTTTATTGCCAAATATAATTTATGAATCATTTATCAGGTTTGTTTTACAAAGATCAACATATGATGCAAATACGGAATATTGGGGTCAATTTATTTGGCTATTTGATTTTATAAGAGGGAAGATTCGCTATGTCAGTGAATGGCATTGTGTAACTATACCTGAAAATTTTATATGTTACTTAAATGATTTTAAAAGAATGACTTTGTATATATTCATTCCAATTTTTATTATCCTGATAATTTTTCTAACTAATTTTTTCATTGAAAAAAATATAAAATATAATTTTCTTTATGAAACTTTATTTATAACAATTAGTTTATTTTTATTCTGGTCATTAATAGGTTGGTATCCTCCAGTAAGATTTAACTTTTATAGCATCGGACATCTTGTTACATTGTTATTTGTGATTCAATATGTCCATGAAAAAAATATATTAAATAAACTGACAATATTACTTATGTCAATTACAAGTTATATTCTTATACCACATTGGAATATTCCAAATCCACAAATTAATTTTGGTATATTTGAAATTGTTTCATCGTTAATATTGTTTATTTATATTATCTTAAAAATCTTAGAACGGAAAAAAGAGCATAGTTAGTCTGTATTTATGGGTATTAATATTTTATATTGTTTCGATGAAAATTATAACTTACAAGCTTTAACATCTATGAATTCTCTACTTGACGAAGTTTCAGAAAAGGTTGATATTTATATTATTCATAATAATCCTGATAGTTTTAATTCTTTATCAAATAATATTGAATCGCATAAAAACACTAGAAGTATTACTATTACAAAGTTTGAAAAAGAAAATTTAAACTTTCCAAATGTGGCTAATAGTCATGTATCAGAAGCAACTTATTATCGTTTATTTATTGAGCGATTATTACCTAATAGCCTAGACAATGTTCTTTATTTGGATGCTGATATAATTTGTATTGCTGATCCTATAAAAGAAATAAAAGAAAATTTCAATAATCTATCAAATACAAAAAAAACAGTTGCTTCAGTATTTGAAAACTTTAGTCCTATGGAAATAAAAGAATTAGAAACAAGGTTGAATATAAACGCAAACAACTATTTTAATGCAGGAGTTATGTTTATTGATTTAGAAAAATGGAGAAAAAAGTCTATTGAGTCCTTATCTATAGAAATTATTAAAGAAAAAAACAAGGAGTTAAAATTTTGGGACCAGGATATACTAAATATCATTTTTAATGATGATGTATTTGAAATTAGTAATTCTTTAAATTACATAATAAATATTGAAAAACAAACCACAATCCCTACAGCAACCAGATTTATCCATTATGCTGGCAGTTTTAAGCCTTGGACTGTAAGAGGGGCAATTGAAAAAAACTCAATACATTACATGAATCAATTTAGGAAACTAGGTTTAGGAAAATTTCATCTTACACATTCCTGGAAGGTATCTTCTATATCATATTTGATTAAAAGCATTTTGAGCTTAAAAATTAAAAACACTAGGTATCCTTTTTCATTTATTCTCAAGGTAATTAGAACACTTCTAAAGTAAAGCAATATATTGATTAATGTTGAATAAAGTGATTAAAAATATTGAATATAAATATAAAAAACTAGTTAATACTCTAGTTTTATTAATTAATAATCTATTTCGCTTATTTTACAAAAACAATAATTCTGAACTAAAGAAAATAATAAAAGAAAATAGACATATTTTATCGACAAGTCCAAGTTTTTTAACAAGTGCCCAATATAAGGAAAATAATTACGGCATTCCTGGGAACATCTTTCGAAGTATAGATAAGCCGATTAATGAATTTCCAACTTATTCTGATATGTTTATTTTCTTTTCAAAATATTTAAAAAAACCTGTGAATTATCTTGAGATAGGAGTTTCTGTCTTAAAAAATTTTGTACAGATTAATGAAAGCCTAGAAACATCTTCTCTTACAGGCTTTGATATTAATCCAATTGCAAAAAACTCTAATTACATATTTGAAGAGAAAAACAAAAAAAACAATACCCTATCTTATTTTCAAGGAGATGTTCTAAGTAAAAAAGACACAGTTTTATTTAAAGAGAAATATAAAGAAAAATTTAACTTTGTATTCTCTGATGCTCTGCATGAGCATGATGCTGTTATCTCAGAGTATAAAAATATAATAAAAGGAAATTTAGATGATGAATTTATTTTATATTTCGATGATTTAGATTTTCCAGGTTTGGAAAAAACAGTTAATTTTATATATTCAGACCTAAAAAAAGAATATAATAAATTATTTTACACCACTTTTTACATAAATGGATGGGTTGGTCAACACGAAAAACTACATAAGAACGGCTTAGTTTCAACTATTGATTTCTATAAAGTTTTGAAAAAAGAAAAAATAAAGTTGCCTTTTTTAAGAAAATGGAATTAAGTCATGTCAATTTTTTACTTTAAAACTTCTGTAATTATTAAGAATATTCATAAAATAATCCTTTATTCATTTTTAAAATATTTTCAAGTTTACTCAAAAGGAAACTATAAATCTTTTAAGTATATTGGTGATCCAGAATATCTAAAATTAGTTGAGGAATACTTAGGGATAAAAGCTAGTCCTGTATCAAAAAAATTAGATACAGAAACTTTATTAATAATTGAAAAATTTTCATTTAAGTTGGTTTTTAAAAATATTCTTAAACTTAATAGATTAAGAATAATAGATAAGCATTATTTCGGATTAGTCGGTGCAAATACACTATTTAGGCTTCTTTATAATGACTTAACAACCAAAGCTGAAAAACAAAAAATAATAAACAATTCTCTAAAAAACTTTAATGATTTAACTTCTCTAATAAAACATCAAGAAAATATCTTTGTTTTAGGTAACAATGAAGATTTTTCAAATATTTTAGATAAATATAAACCACAGTATTTATTTACTTGTAATTCTTCAATAAATAATGAAAGTATATTTAACTCTGATCTACTGGTTCTTTCTTTTTCCGATCCTTTATTCCATTTTGGTATAAATAATCAAGCTATTGAATACAGGAGGAGATTAAATAGCGTTCTTGAAAATAAAAAAAATATATATTTGGTAGTCCCAATAGAGGGAATCCCTTTATTAAAAAAAATCGGAATAAATTCAGATTTGCCAATTATTGGATTAGATTCGACATATTTTCAATTTAAAGTAATTAAAATTAGGGGAAGAAGACTATTTACTAGAAATTCTCACAATGTTTTTACCCAATACTTATTACCTATAGCTTCTTTATCCGAGAAATTAAAAAATATTGGTGCTGTAACTTTTAGTTCAAAAAAGGCATTTGAAGAAAAATTATGGAATCATGATGAAAAAATTAAAGAAACCTCAAATTACAACTTTGCATACGATGAAAGTTTTTTTGGGGATAGAGATTTTAAAAA
>CEVN01029642.1_pt1 | contig 38513 bp, 26 predicted proteins | sample 427041 | NCBI WGS metagenome assembly CEVN01 (sample SAMEA2623463, study PRJEB7988) | marine metagenome | biome: marine biome (ENVO:00000447); feature: surface water layer (ENVO:00002042); material: "saline water (ENVO:00002010), including plankton (ENVO:xxxxxxxx)" | depth 5 m
GTACTGTCCATACATCCAAGCACAACCGCAATACAAGAACCATCATCACAAGTAGCTAATGAATTGTAATTCAAAGCAAGTGGATCTATACATCCTAAAAGACCTGTGCAAGAAGTACTACAATTCGCTAAAGGATCATAATTACATGCAGTAGAATCCATACAACCATAAATAGTTAAACAAGAACCATCATCTGTATTAGCAGTAGAGTCATAGTTACAAGCTAGTAGATCTGTACATCCAAAATAGATACAATTACTATCACTTAACTGAGCAAAAGGATTATAATTATCAGCTAAGCTATCCATACATCCAATAATAATAGAATTGGAATCTAAGTAAATTTTAAAACAACCAATATTAGGAGAAATACCATCATTCATTGTACCTTCAATAACACCATTATTATATGTACCTGTATAAACAGTTGAGTTATTGAAATATGTATGTGTATATTGATTACCACAAAGCTCCCAATTACCCGAATAGCTGTTTGACCAAACGCCAGATGTATCATAAATTATATAGTACATAGTATCATAACCAGGACAATTGTAACCAAAATCAAAATTCCATGTTCCAATAGTTAAATCAACAACAGGAGCAGCACAACAGCTACCATCATCTAATGTAGCTAATGGATCATAATTTTGAGCAGTAGAATCTGTACAACCTAATACTACATTTCCTAATTCAATAGTATCAACGAAAGTACATCCATAAATATCAGTAACTGTAATCTCATAAATCCCTAAACACAAATACTGTGAATTAGGAAGATTTTGTGGACAACAGTAAGAACCCCACAGTGTGTTCCATGAATAATTTAAAGCACTTGAATTTATAGAAGAGATCAATAGTCCTGCATAGGCTCCACAAGTTGACAAATCATTAGTATCTATAGTCCAAAATGGAGCAGAGAAACCACACTGATAACAACTACCGTCATCAGTATTGGCATTTGGATTAAAATTAAACTGCGTAGAATCAGTACATCCCAACACTACTGCAATACAAGAACCATTATCTGTATTTGCAGTAGAATTATAATTAAACGCTGTAGCATCTGTACAACCATATATAAATGGCACACACACACTAGGACATGTAGCTAATGAATCATAATTATAAAATGCCGAATCCATACAGCCAGTAACACAAAAATCACAAGAACCATCATCAATATTTGCAAAAGCATTATAATTTGTTGTTCCTTGTGAGGTACAACCAAATACAGCTATTGTAGTACAAGAACCATCATCAAAATCAGCTACATAACCTTGTGTCCAATATTCTAAATATAGTGAATCTGTACATCCAGGATTATAGTAACAAGATCCATCATCAACTTGCGCTAATGAATTATAGTTAAAAGCTAGTATATCCATACATCCTAAAATATATGGCAAACATGAACCATCATCAGTATTTGCTAAAGGATTATAATTAGCAAAAATGGAATCCGTACATCCCAGTACTACAGCAATGCAATTTCCATCATCATATAAAGCTAGCGGATCATAATTAAAAGCTGTTGAATCCATACATCCAATATAATTACTCAGTAATATTGTTGTGTCAAAACCACAACCTGCAGAATCAACAACAATTAAAGAGTAAACATCATTACATAAATCTACACTGTAATAATTTGAATCTCCATTACTCCAAAAATATGACATAGAACTAAAATATATCGAGTCAATATAAGTTGAGATCCAACCATCACAATTAGTTTGAGAAGAAGGGTTATTAGGCAAGCTAGTGTAAATATTAAAACTGCTATCAAGTGGACAATAATAGCATGTGCCATTATTAACATTTGCAACAGGATCATAATTCAACGCTGTAATATCATTACATCCAAGAATAACACCTGGTTCAACGATAGAGAAAGTATCTAAAATAGAACATCCATTATCATCAACTACAGATAAATAATACATTCCAGACTTTAAATTAGAAATATCTTCTTGACTAGATGTAAACCCATTTGGACCTATCCATGCATAAGTATAAGGTAATACACCTCCACCGATTGTCGCGTTAATCACAGCGTTACTATCATACGGCATAAAATTATTCTGAACAACAAAAGAACCTGTAAGAGCAGAAGGCTCTGTTAAGATAGTAGAAAGGTCTGCAACGCAACCATTTGCATCAGTTACAAATACTGTATAATTACCAATAGAAAGATTACTGATATCTTCATTTGTAGAACCATTATTCCATAAAAAAGTATAAGGACCAGCGCCACCTGTTACAGAAATATTAATAAAACCATCTGATCCATTATTACAGCTAATATCTTGTATAGAATCAAGCGAAAGCACTAGCGAATCTGGAGCTATAATACTAACGGTATCACGAGTAATACAGCCAGATGCATCTTTTACAGCTAAATAATAATCTGCAGGACATAAGCCAGAGGTTGTCCAAACTTGTCCAAAAGTAATACCCCCATCAAAAGAATAAGTAGTAGGAGATCCAGAACCACCTGTAACGTTATTAATAGAAATTGCACCATTACAACCCCAACTACAATTGACACCATATCCATTGATATCTTGAACAGCAGAAGTAAACATTAACGAATCAGGCTGGCTCAAATATATAGAAGTTGTTATTGATGCATTAAAATTATCGGTAACTGAAATAGTATAAATAGAATCACCACAAAGATTAGTAAAAACAGGATTATCAATTTGAACTATTCCATTTAAATTATAAGTAAATGGTGCTGTACCTGAATTGTTATTAATAAATTCTATCGTAGCATCACACGAACCATTACAACTTACTGGATTAACAACTGAAAGATAGCCCGCCAGCGGTAGAGGATCACTTAATATTATGTTCTCTGATGAAAAACAGTTGTTACTGTCTTTATAAGAAATAGTATATACACCTGCATTTAAAGAAGTAAATACAGGGTTATTCGTATAACCAGAACCATTGATAGAATATTGATATGGAGGGGTTCCACCACTAACCTGACCAGTAATTTCCCCGTTTGAAGAACCAGAGCCTACTATGGCTTGAGAAACAGATCCATTTGGTTGTAATTGTGCAGGTTCGTTGATAGTATAAATTGATGAATTAGAGCAAACATTATCATCTTCAACAATAAAATTGTAAGTACCGGCAGATAAATTATTATTATTTAGAGTGCTATTTGATGTATTATTTGACCATGAATAAGTTAAGGGAGGTGTTCCTCCAGAAACTGTTGCAGATGCACTACCGTTTGAGTCTCCAAAGCAATCAACATCAACAGTGGAGACCGATAAAATTAATTGTGGAGGATTATTTATCGGAAAAAAACTTTGGCCAAGATTAGCTCCTGTTGCAGTATCAGTCAAAACAACTCTATAAAAACCATCTGCTAATGAAGTAAAATTAAAAGCATTATTTTGACCATAGGATGTTCCTTGAGGTGCCCAAACTCCATTGTTAGGATTTTGGATAAATAATTGTATCTTAAGATTAGTTAAAGGAGAAGTCTGATTAATATTCACTGATGCAGAACCATCGGCGTTTCCAAAGCAAGTAGGGTCTGTTGTAAAAATTGGACCAATGGAAGCTTGAGAGAATAAATTTAGTGATATAAAGCATGAGATCACAAAAGGTAAGAAGAAAAGTAAATGTTTTTTCATAAATTTTTGTTTCAAAAATGAATACAAACTTACGAAAATTTATTTTACTCAACCATTATTTTAGAAACACGAGACACTCCATTATCTTCTAAGATCAACAAATAAATCCCTTTTGCAAAATCTGAAAAATCAACTTTAATAATACCATCTCCAAAATTGATAATAGGCTGCAACTTCTTTCCTAATATATCTCTTAGAAAAATATTATCAATTCTTTTACTTGAAACAATATTCAAAATTGAATTTACTGGATTAGGATAAATCAAAAAATCATTTAAATTCTCTTCTGAAAAACTGGTACTTATTGAAGTATCAATAATTGTTATAGTATTTTCAATAACACATTGATTTGAATCAACTACAACACAACGATAATTACCTGGTTTAGCGACAGCTATTTGTTGAGTATTTCCAATATATGAGATCGGATCATACCATAAATAATAATAAGGTGCCACCCCTCCAGAAACATTAGCAGACAAAACACCTCCAAGATCATTAATCGAAAGTTGTAAAAGATCAGGACTAACGACAGTAAATGTATCAGTATACTCACATAATAAATCATCTATAACATGATAAATATATTCACCTTCACAAAGAGAATCTGCAGGAAAGTCATTACTATATAAATCCTTCAAAGAAAGTTGATATGGAGCAACACCATTACTAATTAAAAAACTTACATCACCATCACATTCATTAAAACAACTTACATCAGCTAATGTTAATTGTACTGATATGTCACTCAGTGAATTAACAACAACTTGATTACTATCAACGCATTGATTACTATCAATTACTATAAAATTATAACTGCCTTTTGAAAGTTGTAAAGGAGAAACTCCAAGCCAATCAATAGTATATGGAGCTACTCCACCTGAAATAGAATAAGAAACACTCCCATCATTAGTATAAGGACAAGTAGATGAAGTAACAACATTTGAAACAACAACATCAGCTGGTTCATCAACACTTACCACACCACTTTTAATACATCCATTTGAATCTGTAACATTATATAGATAATTACCTGAAGAAAGGTTATTATTATCAAAACCAAACCAATTAATGAAATAAGGAGCAAAACCACCTGAAACGAGTAGATTTGCAGAACCAGAGGACTCACCAAAACAATTTGCATCTAATACATTCGAAATAACATTTATCTCTTGAGGCTGATTTATATATACCGAATCTAAAACTAAACAACCATAAGTATCTAAAACTTCAAAAAAATGAGTTCCAGAAGCTAAGGAAGCTGGATTACTTGTAAGCCACGAAATTTGATACGGAGGACCTCCACCTTGTATATCAAGAAAAGCCTTACCATCATTAGAGTTAAAACAGCTTGCATCTACTAAACTATCAGTAATTACTATGCTAGTTAAAGGCTCTTCAATATTAACTACACCATTATATTGACAACCATTAACATCAGTAATTGTATAAGTATAAACTCCTTGAGAAAGATTAGTTGGTAAAGGAGAATTGAAACCATTACTCCATAAATAAGAAAAAAATGGAGTACCTCCTGAAACTGCAAGAAACACTTTTCCATCAGAGCCTCCTTTACAGCTAACATTAAGTATACTATCTTGAACAACAATAACATTAGGCTGTGAAATCAAAACAGTTAGAGAAATGTCACAAGTATTGTTTTCTGTAATTGTTAAACTATATACGCCAGCAGTTAAATTAGAAATATCCTCACTTATACTACCATCAGACCATAAGAAAGAGTAACTTATATTATTATTTACAGGCTGGTACGTAACATCAATATATCCGTCAGAGAAACCATAACAACTAACATCTTGTTTTGTAGATGTTAAAAATGAAGATCCTGGTTCTGAAATATTCTTATAAATTGTGGGCAATGTACATCCATTACTATCAGAAACTACAACACTATAATTATTAGCACTTAAATTTAACAAGCTCTGAGATAAAGCCCCATTACTCCATAAATAATTGTATGGAGGTGTCCCTCCAGATATATCTAATAAGATACTCCCATCATTACCACCATTACAGCTTACATCAGAAGATGAAAGTATGCTTGCAGAAAACAAAGGAGGATTTATAATATTACTTGAGTTAGTGACAGAACAATTGTTATAATCTGTGACTAAAACATCATATTGTCCAGAATTTAAAGATGTTAAATCCTCAGCTAAAGAAGAAAACCCATTTGGTCCTGACCACAAAAATGTAAAAGGAGCAGTACCTCCTGTAATAGATAAATCAATAGTACCATCATTCTGATTATGACAACTAATATCTATTTTATCTATACTTGATTGCATAGGACTTGACTCATATATAGTAAAACTTGTATCAACTGAAGGACAATTATTAGCATCCGTTAACGTGAATGAATAACTTCCAGCAGAAAGAGAGGGTAAACTATTAAAATCATCAACGAAATTATTAGGAGATATAGCAAAACATAAATTATTCCAAATGGCTCCTGAATTAGTAGGTAGACTAACTCTAACAGTTGTAGAATCCTCAATGTTATAATTAGTTAGATCAAACCATACATTGTACATTGATGTTGTTATCAAAGTATAATTAAAAGGCACAATAGCAATAGCGGGAGAATATGTAAAAGATAAAGGACAATATTCAAGAACAAAATCATATTCATCTACTGGGTAACCCGTTCTAGAAGCATCAAAATAAACAGAATCAAGCTTATAACCATCAGGAATCACAAAATCTTTATAATCCCAACCTGATAACGGATCTATACCATCGGAATTTATATAACACTCTTGATTGCTCCACAAACTAGATAATGAAGAAAAAATTAAAGGAGATGTACCTCCATCAATACTCATTGAGACTGCCCCATCATTAAGTCCATTACAGCTAACAGAATCTATAGACAAATTTAAAATGCTAATTGGATTAGGCATCTGCATAACAACTTGTGTTGTATCCTTACATTGTAAAGCATCTTCAACAACAACCTGAAACACTCCTGGAGAACTTAAATTAGTAATATCTTCAGATGTAGAAGTAAAACCATTAGGACCTATCCAGTTAAAAGAATAAGGTGGGGTTCCATTATTAATTGTAATATTAATTTCACCATCATTATAGCCAAAACAACTAATGTCAGTAATATCAATTATAACCTCAGAACAATAAGTACAAGATCCATCATCAGTATTAGCTAAGGGATCAAAATTAGTTGCTAAATTATCTAAACAACCAAAAACCTTAGGAATACAGGTTCCATCATCAACTGTAGCGTTAGGATCATAATTAAATGCACTTGAATCAGTACAGCCATAATAATCACAAGTAGTTAAACAACTAGCATTAGCAATACCAACATCTAAAGCTTGAGAAACAACAACCTCGTGAAAATCTATAGTAGCACCTCCCCATGTTGTATGGCAATAACTCATTATTGTTCCAAGCTGGGGTGATGGATTATTAGCACAAGCACCTTCTACATCAACACAATTATCAATAACACCTCCAGGGAAAGGAGGTGTCAGTGTAGCATCTGGATTCCACCCACACCAATGAGTATGATGTGCACCAAAATTATGACCAATTTCATGAGAACATACGAAAAGATTCCATGTATATGAAGGATTAGGAAAACCAAATGTAGTGTCATTATTTAAATCAGATGAAAAGCCATACCCCCAATTAGTTGAACATAAAGCATCTAAATACGCAATACCACCAGTACCAGTATTTGATCTTTTTGTCATTAAATGAACTAAATCTCTATTTACAGCCGCATTATTAATTTGCCAATAGTCTTTTAATTCAGATAACATTGCACTTGACTGTGCAATCCAAGTACTGTATGGATCAGTTGTATTCCAAACATAAGTATATACTACCTGAACAGCTGCATTTGTCTCGCTTTCATATATCTGACTTACTCCAGCCATAATAGCAAAAGCCCAATTAATTGCTTCTAGATCTGATGCAAATGTCTGTCTAGTATACTGATCTATCTCAATAGCTAACTCTACACAAACAGTTAGAGAAGGAGCAGCACTAGGAACCTGCATTTGCTCATAAGAATTAGATATTACAGCACTATCTACTGCACAACTAAATGAAGAATTATTAATACTATTGGATGCCTCAAAAAGAATATATTTTTCACTAAACTCTGTGATTTCATATTGTTTACTATTAACTTTAAAAGAAGCTAATATTGTTCCATTTACAAAATTAAAGACACCTATCTCTTTATTGTTTAATATTACTTTATAAGACAGGATTGTTGGCTCTATATCTAAAAGAATATCTCCCGACTCTGTTTTTGAATATATAGATGAATTTGAAGAATAAACATTAAATTTTCTAAGTTCCAAAAGTAAACTGTCATTAAAAAAAGGTAAATCCAATATTAGTACCTGATATCTATTATTTAAGATATTGTTATAGATAGAAGTATCTAAATCAAATACTTTGGTATTTTGTTTATCCTTAGTAGCGCAAATATCCGATTGTGTATTAACAAAAAACAATCGTTCTTGGCTTAATACATTTAAATCAAATATCAAACATGAAATTAATATAAATAAGACTTTATTCATAATATCTTTATCTTATCAAATTAAAAACCCCTTCATACTTATGTACTTCACCAAATACATTTAGCACCTCAATATAATATGTATAAACTCCTGTAACAATCTCATTATTATCATTTACACCATTCCAACCATTTTTAAAATCATTTGTTTCATATACTAAACTTCCCCATCTAGAATAAATTTTCATAACAAACTCCTTCACGCCCACTCCTTGAGGTTTAAATACTTTATTATCTATTAAATCTCCAGATGGTGTAAATGCATTAGGAATCCATAGAGTATAGTCTTCAACTTTCAGATTCTTTGAAATAGTATCAATACAATTAAACTCTGTTTGTATAGTTAGTAAAACCTTATACTCACCAGATTCTCCAAAAGAATAATATGATATAGAATCTGATAAAACTGCTATAATATCCACACTATCTATCAAATCCCATGTCCATAAATCGACAGATTGAGTGAAAGTCTCTGAACGATCTATAAATACAAAAGGATCCTTTAGTTGTTCTGACAACTTCTTATAAGCTGGATTTAATGTGAAATCTGCAATCGGACTTGGTAAGTTTGAAATATCAAAAGATTGAGAAGATTGACATAAGTTTTCATCTTGTACTAAAACACTATACCTTCCTTCTGAAAGTGTATCAACATAATCTAGTACATCACCTGTGGACCAATAATATTGATAACCCATTACACCTCCATAAGGAGATACTTTGGCATATCCTTTATTTAGTGCACAAGTATCAGTAGCTGTAGTGAGTATAAAATACACACTATCTGGCTGATTAATCGTAATTGTATCTGCAAAACTACAGCCATTCTGGTCAGATACTATAACATAATAATTAGCAGCCTCTAAATTGTAAATACTATCCTGAACTAGGGATGGGTCTAAAGTGTCATTTTTAAACCATTTATATGAATAATTAGAAACACCTCCAAATGCATTTATTTTGATGTAGGCGTCGTTTCTTCCATAACAACTTATATTGTATCCGTTAGTATCTGATAAATTATAGTTAAAGCCAACAACAGAGTTTGGCTCATATAGAATGTAAGTCCAATCCTGCGTACAGTTTATAGGGTCTGAAATTGTAACAGTATATGAGCCTGCAGAAAGCCCATATATACTATCAGAGATATCACCATTATCCCATAAAAATGTATAATTATTTAAATTATAATCTCCACCTGTCATCTCAATCTTAATCCACCCATCATTACCTCCTTTACAAGCAATACTTCCCCCAGCATAAGTAGAAAAAAATGGATTAGGAATACCGGGCTCTTTATAAGGCTCAGGAACAAAAACTTCTAATTGAGAAGAACAGCCATTACCATTAGTTACTAAACAAGTGTAATTTCCTGCAAATAAATTATCAATAAAAAGACCTGATCCAATATAAGGCTGACTATTACTCATTATAGGACCAGTCCAACTAACAAAAGAAGAAGCAGATATTGGTCCTGTAAGCAATATACTTATTGCTCCTGTACTATCTCCAGGACAAGCAACAGTAGTTACTGAAGGTGTGATATAAATTGGTTCTGGCTCGGCAACGAACACACTATCAATTACATTACAGCCATTTGCGTCTGTAACATCATAAGTATACATACCACTTGACAAACTATCAGGATTAGCACTTCCCCAATTAGATGTATATGGAGATATACCACCTGAAATTTGAATTTCAACAGAACCATCTGCAAAACCATAACAAGTTGTTGAATCAACATTTGAAACAAAAACAGATAAAGCAGAAGAAGGCTCACTAACTGATATTGATCTTGTAATTGTACATCCAGAAGCATCAGTAATATCAAGCCAATAAGAACCAGCAGGAATATTTATAACGTCTTCATTAGTAGAAACAAAAGCATTAGTAGGATTTGTCCATAAAAAAGTATATGGATATACACCTCCAATAATGCCCAGAATATCAACTGAAGCTGTTGACTCACCTTTACATAAAACCGGAGTAATTGAAACTCCAGCAGTATCAAAAACTAAAGATGATAAAGTAATAGAGGTATCCCAAGAACATCCATTTTGATCTAAAACAGTAACAGAATATAAACCTTCTGAAAGATTAAAAATATCCTTTGTTGTCTCAGTATTACTCCATAAATAAGAATATGAATTATTTGGAAATGGAGTTCCACCACTTAAAGATAAGCCAATGGAACCATCATTTCCTCCCTCACAACTAACTATAGAAGTAGATACTGATGCAGACAACTCGGGCGCTGGCATCACAAAAAAACTATAAGGTACTGTACAAACAATTGGATTTCCTGAAGAAATAATCTGAGTATAGCTGATATCTAATTGATAATTTCCTGGTGCTGCATTAGAAACATTCTGAGATGTAGATATGGAAGCATCTGGATACACCCAATTATATGAATATACAGCATTTGAATTAGGTGTAATATTTATTGATCCATCATTTTGATTAAAGCAGCTTTCATTAGTTAATGAAGTTGTAACATTATATGGTGTTATAATTTGTGTTACTTCTGTTAAAGATTTTGTACATCCAGTTATACCATCAGTAACTAAAACGTTATATATTCCTTGAGACAAAGAAGAAATATCTTCAGTAGTTTCATAAAAAGTAGGATCATCAGAAGTCCAAACAAAAGTGGGATTACTAATATTACTTACGGTTAGATCTAAAGATCCGTCAGAACCCTCATAACAGGTAACAGGAGTGTTTAAAACACTTATCACTATATCTGCCGGTTCAACTAGGTTAATCACAGGATTAGAAGCTTCAATACAGCCTTCACTATCAGTAATTGTATAACTATAGCTACCTGCCTGTAACTGATCCAGATAATAAGGGCTACTGTTTTGTTGAGGAATAATAGTTGGTCCTATCCAATCAACAGTATAAGGAGCCGTACCTCCATTAATAGCCAAAGAAATAATACCATCATCACTATTGAAACAACTTAAATCTACGCTATTAAAACTACCTGTAATCTCAATTGGCTCAAAGATATTCACTGGAGGAGTATTAACAGAACAAGAATTAAGATCTGTTGCAATTCCGTAATAAGTTCCTCCTTGTGTAATAGGATCTAAATCCTCAAGAGATGAAGAAAATCCAGTAGAAGAGTTTACCCAAGAATAAGCATATGCATTGGAAGAAGAAGTAAATGGAGTTCCACCAGATACTGTGATATATATGTGACCATCCCCGTATCCAAAACAACTTATATCAGAAAAACTATCTATCACTAGAGTAAGAGAAGAAGGTTCAGTTAAAGTGATATCCTCATTATTTAAACATCCTTTTGAATCCTTGTAGTAAACTGTTTGTACACCTTCTGATAAATTAGAAAAAATAGAGTTATTAGAAAAAACAATATTGTCAAGCGAATATAAATAAGGTGGAGAGCCACCAGAAGCGAAAGCCGTAATTATACCATCTGATAGACCAAAGCATGAAATATCTTCACCATTATAATCAGACGTTACTGAACCATTTACTGAAAGTGCAGAAGGTTCTATTATTGCAACGCTTATGGTTGCTGAGCAAGCCAAATCATCCGTGACTGTAACAGTATATGCGCCTCCAGATAAATTATTTAAATCTTCTTGATTAGAAGTAAACCCATTCGGTCCTGTCCAAGAAAAAACATAAGGTAAAACACCACCATTTACTAATAAATCTATTGATCCACTACTATCACCAGAACATAAAAGATCGACATGTGTTTCAGAAACAAAAACAGAATTTGATAACACATCATAATTATAAGAAGTAACACATCCATCAGGAGCTGTAATTTCCAAAGTATAGTTTCCTATATCTAATCCAGTAATATCCTCAGAATTAGAAGTAAACCCATTTGGTCCTGTCCAAGAAAATGTCGGAGAACCATTAATACCAATAACTGTAATATCTATTTCTCCATCTAATAAACTAGGACAAGTAACATCTGTCACATCCCCTTGTACAGAAAAACCAGATGAAGAACTTAAATTAATAGTATAAGTAAAAGAAAAGGAATTATTAATAGGACAAGCATCATCTGTTACATTAACAGTAAAGAGAAAAGGGCTATTAAGAACATCGATATAATCAGGTACCCATGTAAAAGTTCCAGTAGGATTAACAGATCCATTATTAGCAATTGAAAATATAGCTGGATTGGATGTAGCAGGATTAATACCTGACCAGCTCATAACTTTATTTGTTGAGCTTCCTAAAGTAGCACTTATAGTTCTTATGATAGAATCAATACCATTTGAACAATGGTCAACTGTTATATCAGATATTGCTGCCGTTGTAACATTTACAGGATTTCCATTTAATCCAGTTAAAACTGGCGGAGCAGTAGCACAATTATTTAAAACAATCACTTGTATATCTCTTAGAACACTTCCAATAAGAACACCGTTTCTATACTCTGAAACTTTCATCGCAACTACTGAAACTTCAATTTGTGTAGCTAAAACACATAAGTCGCCAGTATTTGGATTAAATGTAGTTGTTCCTGTAATCGGATTTATAGCAGAAAAGCCACCAAAATAATTTACTGTACCACCATTTGCCGTATTTAATGGAGTAACTAAACTATAAACAAGAGAATCTCCATCAATATCTACAGCACCATTATTATAGCAGAATTGCTGATTAACGCAAATATATGGGGTTGGAAATTCATTAAATATAGGCGAACTATTCTGATAATTATTTGTATTGTTTAACTCTGCAACAACACATAAATCCTGAGCACCTGGATTATTAATTGTAGTGATAGCATTATTTCTAGCAGACAAACATGCTGAAAGCACCCAATCAGAACAAGTACTTGGCAAAGTTATAGTTGTCTGATATACATACTCCTCTATACCAACAATTGATGGGCCACAAGGATTTGAAATAGAAGCACATACAGGAGTTATATTTTGAGTTGATACCTGACTCATAATTTGACTGTTACTATAGCTACAGTTACTAGAGGAATAATCTAGTGTAAAAGAACTTGGTGCATTTATACCATTTGAACAGTCTCTATAAAATTTCAAAGTTATTCTATAAGTATTTGGTGGATATGTATTTATATTATAAAAACAAGAGCTTCCATTAGAGGCGAAGACAGTTGACCCAGATGAACCTGTATTTGGAGCTCCTGATGTTAACACTGTTCCAGTATTATTTACAACGCTATAGCTTCCTCCATTCCAGCCGTCTCCCCAAGAATCAAACCAGTTAAAAGAATAATTACCAGGTGGTACGCATATATTTATAGTATAATTACTAAAACTATTATAACCACTTCCTGAAGCTATGATAGCACCAGTATTATTATCTGTAATATTCCATGAACACTCTGGCCCAAAATTCCCAGTTGAAATATTAACTTGATAATCACCTGTCCAAACAGTATCTGCAGTTAAATACTCATAAGTAAGATCCATGCCAGCAGCATGAGAACCTAAACTCTCTTTTGGTATGAAAAAAAGTAAAGAAATTATATGATATAATAATATTTTCTTCATTATGAATATATTAATTTTTAAAAAATCAGCACATATCTATATGAATATTAATATGATACGAAATTATCATGTCAAAAGTTCATAATATGCTAATTTACAAAAATACAAATATTACACAACATTAACAATTATATAATTTTACTATATTTGCTTATAACCATATTAAAAAAAAACATGAAGAAACATCTAACTCTTTTTCCAATATTTATTGCAATTGCAATATTTTTTTATCCCACAACTTCTAATTCTAACTCTTCAGGATCTCCAGGAGGAAAAACAGGTTCTCCGAATGATGTGTTAGATTGCAGAGGTTGCCATAGCAATGCACCAACAGGACAAGGAGCAACAATTACAACAAACATACCATTAAATGGTTATTTACCAGGAAATACATACACTATAACAGTAGCAATAAATATAGGAGCATCACAACAGGATCCTAAGGGTTTTGAATTTACTTGTGAAGATGATGCCAATAATATGAAAGCGGGAACATTCATAATAACTAACTCTACTAATACAAAACTTACTAATAACGGTAAAGCTGTAACACATACCTCGAATGGAAATAATATGGCTAGCTGGAGCTTCGATTGGATTGCACCTGCTGCAGGAACAGGAAGTTTGACTTTTTATGGTGCTTTTATAGAGGCGAGCTACCCTATTGGCAATAATCAGGGCGACCTTTTTAATTCTAATACTTTAAGCTTTAATGAAAGTATTCCTAACGATATCAATAATGTATATGAACAAGATGAATTTACATACAATTCTTTTAACACAACAATTGAATCTCAAAAAGCTATATCAATATACAATATAAGTGGAAAATTAGTTCTTACGACAAGAAATAACTTAACAAATATATCACATCTAAATAAAGGAATTTATATCATTAAAGCTTCTAAAAAGAGTCAAATGATTATATTAAATTAGCTTAAAAATACATTGAAAACAAAAACTTTATAAAAGAACTATAAAACACTGAGAACAAGCAACATATAGATTTTGATTGACATTTTGTCATGCCTTATAAACTATATAAATAAGCAACAAAATGCTTTTGATTTTTACCTTTACAGCATGAGAATAGATATAATAACAATATTTCCAGAATTTTTTAAAACATTCTTTGAATATTCAATTTTAAAAAGAGCACAAAAAAGCAACAAAATAAATATTCAAATTCACAATCTTAGAGATTATTCATTAAATAAACAAAGAAGCGTAGATGATTATCAATATGGCGGAGGCGCAGGTATGGTTATGTGTGTACAACCTATTGATGATTGCATTAAAACACTTAAGAAAAAAACAACATATGATGAAATAATATATTTATCTCCTGACGGAACAACCCTCAATCAACAAATTTGTAATAAATTATCAACTCAAAAAAACTTAATATTACTTTGTGGCCACTACAAGGGTATTGACCAAAGAGTACGAGAATTACACATAACAAAAGAGATAAGCATAGGGGACTATGTACTAACAGGAGGAGAAGCAGCAGCAGCAATACTAACAGATGCAGTTGTCAGATTAATTCCAGGCGTAATTTCTAATGAAACATCTGCACTTACAGACTCTTTTCAAGACAACCTACTTGCACCACCTATATATACAAGACCAGCAAACTATAAAGGAATGAAAATACCTGAAATTTTACTTTCTGGCAATGAAAAATTAATAGACAAATGGAAAGAAGAAGAATCAGTTAAAATAACCAAATTAAGAAGACCAGATTTATTAGAATAATAAATATGCATCTTAATCAATTTAAATTAAAAAATATGCGTAATATTGCAATCCGATTTTCAAAACTATAAGAAAAATGGATATTAACACAATAATCGCAAAAGAACTAAATCCAAGTAGAGACCTTCCAACATTTAAAGCTGGAGACAATATAACAGTTCACTATACTATTAAGGAAGGTGACAAACAAAGAACTCAGCTATTTAAAGGAGATGTTATACAGAAAAAAGGTACTGCTGGAACTGAAACATTTACTGTTAGAAAAATTTCTCATTCAATAGATGTAGAAAGAATATTTCCATTAAATTCGCCATTTATTGAAAAAATTGAAGTCAACAAAAAAGGAAAAGTTAGAAGATCTAAGATTTTTTATTTAAGAGAATTAAGAGGCAAAAAAGCAAGAATAAAAGAAATTAGAGATTAAAAAATTAACCTAACTAAATTAAAGGACTTTAACATTAGATTAATCTTGACTAATTATTCTAAACTCCGTTCTTCTATTTTTTTTCCTACCTTCTTCGCTTTCATTACTAGATTTTGGAAAAGACTCACCAAATCCATTATAAAACACTCTTTTTTCAGCTATTCCTTCTTGCAAAATAACATCCCTAACTGCTTTTGCCCTATTTTCTGAAAGCAATTGATTTTTTTCAACACCTCCAATATTATCAGTAAAACCATTAATTTCAATTACAAGACTTTTGTTTAAACTTAAATATTTAGCAAATTCTATTAAAATCTGTTTGGTAGAATACTTTATATCGTATGAATTATTATCAAAATAAATATTATCTATATTAAAAGACTTACCTTCTTCTAAAGATTGAATTTTAAAATTTAAAGATGAGGGAGAATGAAAAGATGTATCTTCAGAAGAAATAAAATTAGAAGCAAAAGCAAAACCCTCTTTTTTAATAGTAATTAAAACATCATCAGCAGCATCTAAAACAATTGAAGAAATATAAGCTCCCTTATCAACATTTACAGTTATAATTTCTTGTGTTGTAATATTTTTAATCTCTAAAGAAACATCTTGCAAAATATTATCATTTTCATCTTGTAAAAGACCTTTTAAAAAAAGAACTCTCTCAGGCCTAGCATCATCATGCAAAACAAAAGAATAAATATCCATACCTCCTATTCCGTCTTCATTATTAGATGCAAAATACGCATACTTACCATCAGTACTAACAAAAAGGGAGTGTTCATCAGATACTGTATTAATTGGATAACCAATATTGACAGGTTTTTTCCAGTTTCCAAAAGAATCTTTTCTGCTAAAAAAGATATCAAAACCTCCTAAAGAAGGAAAATTATCGGAAGAAAAAAACAAAGTTCTTCCATCCGTATGTAAATAAGGAGATTTTTCATTTTCATTACTATTAATAACAGAACCAAGATTCTTAGGTGCTGACCAATTACCATCAATTTTATTAATTTCATACAAATCTATCTTACCATATCCTCCACTCCTATCACTTGCAAAAATAATTGTCTTACCATCAGATGAAACAGTAGGCTGCGACTCCCAAGAATCAAACTTAGATATATCTTTAGAAAAAGTGTTAGCATCAGACCAAAAAGACACATATACAGATTCACCATTTACATCTAAATACACACTATCTTCTCTAGTGACATAATAAATATCACAATTATTATATCCTGTATAATCTCTAATACACTTTGTATAATATAACGTGTTATTATCAATAGTTATAGAAGCTCCGCCTTCATTATCTTCAATATTGAATGGGTAATCAAGAGCTTGACCAACCTCAAAATAACCATCAACTTTCTCGCTAAAAACAAACTCCTCAACTGTTGTAACAACAATAGATTCTCTAGACTTCTTATCTGATCTTCTTGTAAAGAAAACTAACTCTTGATCAGGAGAAATAACAGGCAAATATTCATCATCAGCAGTTGAGATCCCTTGGACTATTTCTGGATTAAACTTCACAGGATTATTTATGATATCTGCAAGCACCTTAACGTTTTCATACATCATTTTAGTATCAGAAAAATAAGGATCTTTTATTTTCAGATCAAGTGCTTTTCTTAGATAAATTTCAGAATTAACATAATCTTTTCTATTGTAAGCTATTTCTCCCAAAAAATAGTAAGCTTTAGGAAAACTTAAAGGGCAAAATTCAACTGCTTCCAATGCTTCATTTTCTGCATTTAAAAAATCACCTCTTTTCCATAACACTTCAGATCTTAAGACATTATAAATAACTTCTCCTCTTATTTCTTCTAAAGCATCAACAGCATCGTAATACGCACTTTTATCAATCAATCTTTCAATCTTTTTAACTATTCTTTTGTCCTTTTTTTTTTCAGGAAAACAATCTTGAGAAAAAAGAATGTGAGAAAACAGAAAAGATAAAAAAAGAAATATTCGAGTCATTACTATATTTACGATAAGTTTTTTAACTGACCCTCAGTAGAGGCAACAACAGTTGCTACTGTAGCATCACCAGTAACATTTACAACTGTACGAATCATATCTAATATTCTATCAACACCAAAGATCAGTGCAAGTCCCTCAGCAGGCACATTAATTGCACCTAGAACAATAACTAGCATCACCATACCTGCTCCTGGAACAGCTGCTGCTCCAATTGAAGCTAAGGTAGCTGTAAGCACAATAGTTAACTGCTGAGATAAATCCAACTCAATTCCAAAAGCCTGAGCAATAAATACAGCAGCTACAGCCTGATAAAGTGAAGTTCCATCCATATTAATGGTTGCCCCTAAGGGCAAAACAAACGAAGAAACTTCCTTTGAAACACCTAATTTTTCTTCACACCTTTCCATTGTAACTGGCAAAGTTGCCGCAGAAGAACTAGTAGAAAAAGCCAACATTTGAGCAGGCGAGATTGCATTAAAGAAATCTAAGTACTTAACTTTAGTTAAAAAGCTAATAATCAATGGATAAACAAAAAATATCATAAATAATAATCCTATAACAACAGTAAGAGAATATTTACCTAAAGCTATAAATAAATTACTACTAGCTCCATAATCAACTAATAATCCACCTAATAATGCAAACACTCCATAAGGAGAAAAACGCATAATTAAATCGACAATTTGTAAAATAATATCATTTACTCCATCAAAAAAACCTTTTACATAAACTGTTTTTGCACTAGGCAGCATTATCATTGCAATTCCAAATAAAATAGCAAAAAAGATAACCTGTAACATATTAGAATTATTACTTGATGCTAAAAAAATATTAGCTGGAACAATATCAACCAAAAATTGAAGAGGACCTGATTGATTTAAATTTTCTGCAGTAATTATTTTACTTTCAGTAATAAATTGAGATTTTTCAGTCAACTTAACAGAACTCTTATCAAAATTAGCTCCAGGCTTTACTATGTTCACTAAAAATAGACCTAAAGATACAGCAATAACTGTTGATATTAAATAAATAAAGATAGTCTTTCCCCCTATTCTACTTAGCTTTGAAATGTCAGAAAGTGATGCTACACCTTTAATAAGAGATGCAAATACTAAAGGAACTGCAATTAATTTTAAAAGACTTACAAATATAACACCCCATGGTTTAATCCAATTATTTGTAAAATCTATCCAGCCAATACTGGAAGCTATTAAACCATAAACAATACCTAAAACCATTCCAATAATAATCTTCCAATGCAATGCTATCTTACTCATTATCAATATTTTATTTTGTTAGTATAACTTCTTAAATAGTGATCAACCAAAGTCAGTGCCAACATACTCTCAACAATTGGCACTGCTCTAGGGACAACACAAGCATCGTGCCTTCCTTTTCCTTTAATCTCTATTGGATTTCCATGAAGATCAATTGTATTCTGTTTTTTCATAATAGTAGCTACAGGCTTAAATAAAACTTCACAATAAATATCATTTCCATTACTTATGCCTCCTTGAATGCCACCAGAATAATTTGTTTTTGTTTTTCCACTCTTATCAATTAAAACATCATTCACTTCGCTTCCTTTACTAGAATTAATATCTGTAGCTTCAAAACCATATTTAAATCCATGAACAGCATTAATACTTAACATAGCCTTAGCTATATCTGCATGTAATTTATCAAAAACTGGTTCACCCCATCCAGCTGGAACTCCCTTGGCAATTACTATAATCTCACCTCCAATGGTATCCCCCTCCTTTTTTACACTTTCAATTTCATCAATCATTTTATTAGCACAGTCTAAATCAGGGCATCTTACAAGATTACTATCTATAGCCAGCAAATCTACATCCTTATAAGATTTAATCATTTTAATTCTTCCTATGGCACTAACATAAGCATAAACTTTTACTCCTACTAAATTAAGTAACTGTTGAGCAATAGCACCAGCTACTACCCAATTAGCTGTTTCTCTTGCGGAAGATCTACCCCCTCCTCTATAATCTCGTAATCCATATTTTTCTTGATAAGTAAAATCGGCATGAGAAGGACGAAAGGCATTTTTAATATACAAATAATCTTTTGATCTATAATCCTCATTTTTAATAATAAATCCAATAGGAGAACCCGTAGTCTTGCCATCAAAAATTCCTGACAGAAATTCAACAGCATCACGTTCTTTTCTAGCAGTTGTAATTTTACTTTGTCCAGGCTTTCTTTTATCTAACTGAAATTGGACTTTGTCAACATCTATAGTAAAACCAGCAGGACAACCATCAATAACACCTCCAATACTATCTGAGTGTGATTCTCCAAAAGTTGTTAATTTAAAAACTTTACCAAATGTATTTCCCATATCGCAAATATAACACAATTGATTATAGTGATTTTTGTACTTTTGCATAATCATAAAGTTTTATGAAAACAATCATCAAAAATATTGTGGAATTAATACAAACTGAGACTAAGCCAAGAAAATGGGTTGCTGGTTCAGACATGAAAAATCTAAATACAATAAAAGATGCTTTCTTAGAAATAGAAAATGGCATTATCACAGAATTTGGAAGCATGAGTGATTGGAAAGGAATTGAAAATTGGAATAATACTGAAATAATTGATGCTGAAGGTGGTATGATTTTTCCAACTTATTGTGATAGTCACACTCATTTAGTTTTTGCAGCTAGTAGAGAAAAAGAATTTATTGACAGAATAAAAGGTCTTTCTTATGAGGAAATAGCAAAAAAAGGAGGAGGAATTCTTAATTCAGCTGAAAAATTGCAAGCAACTAGTGAAGATCAACTTTTTGAAGATGCTCTTAAACGTTTAAACGAATTAATAAAAACTGGAACAGGTGCCATTGAAATTAAAAGTGGATATGGACTGAATTTAGAATCTGAAATCAAAATTTTAAAAGTAATTAAACGCTTAAAGGAAAATTCTGAGCTAAATATAAAAGCAACTTTCTTAGGAGCTCACGCTATACCAAAAGAATTCAAAAAGGATAAAAAGGAATATTTGAATTTAGTCATAAAAAAGATGCTTCCAAAGATAGCTGATGAAAATTTGGCTGATTATGTGGATATATTCTGTGAAAAGGGATATTTTTCTGTTAATGATACAATAAAATTATTAGATGCTGCAAGTAAATTTAATTTAAAAGGGAAAATACATGTAAATCAGTTTAATTCTCTTGGGGGCATAAAAGCATGTACTGAACTAGGTGCTCTTTCTGTTGATCATTTGGAACAAATGAATGAAGAAGATTTTGACGATCTGTTAGGATCTAATTGTATGCCTACAATTTTACCATCATGTTCATTTTTCTTAGGCATACCTTACAGTCCTGCTAGAAAAATAATTAATAAGGGATTACCTATTGCTTTAGCAAGTGATTATAATCCTGGATCTTCACCGAGTGGCAATATGAATTTTGTAACCTCATTAGCTTGCATAAAACTGAAGATGACACCAGAAGAGGCAATTAACGCAACAACAATAAATTCAGCATATGCGATGGGAGTAAACAAAGAACTTGGAAGCATTGCAATAGGAAAGAAAGCAAACATCTTTATTACAAAACCAATTCCAAGCTATGCTTATTTAGCCTACAATTTTGGTCAAAATATTATAGATAAAGTATTTTTAAACGGAAAAATACAATAAAAAACCCTACTTAATAAGTAGGGTTCTAAATAGAAAGTATAACATTACTTCTTTCTCTTCATGTAATAATAATGAATTTTAAGATTACCCTCTGAAATCATATTAGCATTTACAAACTCCCAACCAAGCTGTCCTGCAACATTTATTGCCTCAGCCATCGATTTATATTGTCTAGACGATAAATCTGCTTCATCAGCTTTACTAAAACCTCCAGAATCAAAAACAACCATAATTCTTGAATCCATATTTGAACTCATACTTAATTTGGCTTTTATCTCTGCTGCATTAGGCCCATCCATTTCGTCTTCACTAATGTTTTGATTAGAAGAAAGCAACATTTGATATCCTGTAATAAGCATAAACTCATAAAAATTAGTTTTTTCGGTATGTTTATCTTTATCTTTTTTGCTTCTTTTTTGAGCTAAAGTAAAAAATGGAACTATAGCTACTAGCATTATCAGTATTAACCTTTTCATTTATTCTTTAATTTTAATTAATAACACTTTTTAAAACGAAATAATCAAACTAATTATTGCCTCCTAAAATAATAGGTAAATCACCATCCCCATTACCAATAACAATAACTTTGGAATTTGGCGATTTAGCTATCTCCTGTGTTGCTTCTACACCCTTCCATTTTAATAATTGAGGTGTAATTGTTCTTGTAACTATTTTTTGAAACTCAGCAATTCCTTTTGCTTCTATTTCTTTTCTTTCAGCTTCTTTCTTTGCTTTTGCAATCTTAAACTCATATTCTAAAGCTTCTTGTTCTTGAACTAACTTTTTTTCTATACCAGCTCTAAGTGTTTGAGGAAGAGTTACATCTCTAATAAGTATCGCATCTAAAGACAAATATTTTCCTTCGATTTTAGCTCTAGTAAGCGATTCTATCTCATCTTCAATAGCTTCTCGTTTAGTTGAATATAATTCCTCGGGCAGATAATTACCAATTACCTCTCTAGTGACTGATCGAATCTCGGGCTTAATGATACGTTCCAAATAGTCCCTCCCAATCTCATCATGAAGATATCCAATCTTAGATTGAACAGGATTATATCTAAATGATAAATCAATCCTAATTGAAAGCCCATTTTTTGATAAAACCTCCATTTTTTCAAAGGTTTCATTTATTTTAACATCATATATGTGTAAAGTATTCCAAGGGGCTATAATATGAAATCCTTGACCATAAATTGTCTCTTTATCTAAACCTCCTCCAAACTTCTCAAATATAATTCCTTTTTCACCTGGTTCTATTGTATAAAACATACTTGAACCAAACATCACAATAAATATTAAACCTACTATTCCAATTAATAATGGCTTTGGTAGTCCCTGGTTTTCCATAATTTTCTTTTTTTAATGATTATTCAATTATTTTTTATGTGCTTTTCTAATTCACTTTGCAAAAATGCAAAATATTTTTTTATAGTTAAGGTGTTTTTATACTATTTCTTATGATTTTTTAAAATATAAATTTAGTAAATTAAGACAAATAAGACCAACTAATTTTTAAAAAACATATTAGATATATCTTAAAACTAATCTCAAATTAATCCATTGTACTTTCTTATAAGCCATTCAATAAAAATAAGAAGAAGCAAAAGGAATAAAATCCAAGAAAAATCTATAAATCCTTCCAATTTTTCTTTAGAATGCACGATGTTTTTGTTTCTTTCGCTTGCTTTAATCATCTCTATCAAACTCTGAACATTAGATTCATAAAACATTTTACCACCACTTTTAGAAGCTATTTGATTTAAAACTTGATGATTCGCAGTCTCTCCAATATTTTCTAATTGAATTTCTTTAACATTAAAAACCCCTTTCTTCTCTAAACTAGTTCCTTCAACTTTTGCTATGAAAGTATATTTACCTATATCAAGCACACCTAAATTTGCTATCAACTCATTATTTTCATTTAAAAACTGAAAATTATATTCCTTAGAATCATTATCAAAAAGTGTCAAACTAACTTGTTTATTATTTACTAATTCATAACTTTCATTGTATAAACTAGCACGAAAAACTATCTCGTTATTCTCTTCAAATTGCTTTTCATATTGCAAGCGGAATAAGCTTTTATCTTCTTGTAAAATTAAATATTGAGTAATCTTAGAAAATAACTCATCAAAAGCAAGATGGTTATTGTTTAAAGAAAAATCATACAACCTCCACCTCCACCAGCCTTCAACTGGAATAAAAGCAATCTTTCTTGAGTCAAAATTTTGAATCATTATTACTGGATTATTTGTTTCAATTGCTTTTATCTTCTGATTTAATACAAGCTCAATATTATCCTGAAAGTTATATTTTCCAAATGAAGTATATAAAGGAGGTGCATCTTGAATTAATTTTAACAAATCTGAAGAAAATGAAAATCCTGAAAAACTCTGATTCCTAAATGAATCTATTTCTTCTAAACCTCCCTTTTTAGAAAATTTAATTTTAGAATTAAAAACAGTATAATGTGTTTGGTTTGCATTAAAAATAATTATTGGAATCTTATTATTTTTAATAATATCAGGTATTTTTTCAATACCAAACATTACTACTAATTGATACTTTTCAATTAAAAAATCCTCAACAATATCCTTAACCACTATTTTATAATTCTGATTCTTTTCTAGCGCTTTTTTAAAAGCCGCAACATCTGGAGAATTGATAGCTTTTAGAATAAGTATATTAGATCTTGTGTCTAATATATCAATATAAGTTTTTAATGTATTATTACTAATGTTTTTTTCATTTTTTAATGCCTTGACTTTAATAGTATAAGTTTGTAAACCTATTTTATCTGCTGGCAGATAAACAGTATATGAATTATAATCAATATCATTAAATAAGATTATATCCTCCTCAAATACTTTTATACCATTATTAAAAATTTCAATTTTAGTCTCTTCATTTTTAGATACTTTTGATGCTAAAGAAATTTCAAGAGGAAACTTGTTGCCATAAAAAGCAATATCATTCTTAAGTATATTATCAACTCTAACATCTATATATTTATTAGTATCTCCTAAAGCAATACTATAAACTGGAAAGTCATATAATAAGTACTCAGGATTAAGTCCCACATTATAACAACCATCTGAAGCAATAATAGTACCAGCTATGTTCCTATTTTCAAATTTATTATGCAAATCAGAAAAAAACTGAGAGAAATTAGTTTTTAAACCATTATTACTTTCACTAAAACCTTCTATTATCTTTTCAGAAAATGAATATGTAAAAACCTCAAAATCATCAAGATTTTCTACTAAAAAATGTAGCTTATCATTAATATCCTCTTTTACAGACTTAGAATTATCTTTTGCTACAATTACAATTGGCTTTTCAATAGTATTAACAAATGACTTCGCATAAGGATTTAATAATAAAAAGGCTAAAATTGTAATAAAAAGTGTTCTAAGAATAAACAACATAATAGTTATTTGTCTTGAGATTACAATTCTATTACTTTTATACAAAAAGAAAGCATAAATAAATCCTAAAAGGATGCAGAACAAATAATAATAAGATGGAAAATCTGTACTAAATCTTAACATTTAACTATGTTAACATTCCACCACATACATTAATAACTTGTCCAGTAATGTAACTAGATAAATCAGATGCTAAAAACAAAGTGGTATGAGCAATATCTTCAGTAGTCCCTACTCTTCTTAATGGTATCTGTTTTCTCCACTGCTTTACAGTTTCATCTGCTAAAGAGTCAGTCATTTCAGTTTCAATAAAGCCAGGTGCAATTGCATTACATCTTATATTTCTTGATCCTATCTCTAAGGCAATAGATTTGGTAAAGCCATTAATTGCAGATTTGGAAGCAGCATAATTAGCTTGTCCAGCATTACCTTTTACACCAACTACTGAACTCATATTAATAATTGATCCAGATTTTGCTTTTAGCATTGGAGAAATAACTGCTTTAGTCATATTAAAAACTGATTTCATATTAATAGACATGACAGAATCAAAATCTTGTTCAGACATTCGCATTAACAAACTATCTTTAGTAATACCTGCATTATTTACTAAAACATCAATAGCTCCAAAATCTAAAATTATATCAGACACTAATTCTTGCGCCGATTGAAAATCAGACGCATCAGATTTATATGACTTAACCTTATAACAGCCATTATCCAACAATTCTTGCTCTAAATCAATTGCTGCTTCTTTCGAAGAAAGATAAGTAAAAGCAATATTGGCACCATGCTTTGCAAATACCAAGGCTATACCTCTTCCAATACCTCTACTAGCTCCAGTTATAACAATATTTTTTCCGTCTAATAATTTCATAATTTGTAAATTTGAAAACAAAAATAAAGATTTATAATTTATCAAATCTCAATTCTTTGCTTTATCATTAAATTAACTTCGGTTGTTAAATCGGGAATTCTTATCACCTCATAATTTTGTTGATCGGGATGTAACTTAACCAAATAAAGAGAAGAAATAGCTTTCATATAATTCTTTTCTAGAATATATTTATAAATATTAAGCTGAAGTGCATAATGCCAATAGTTAGTATCATCAATATGATTTAATGGATACTTTCCTTTCCTATAATTATTTTCTTTAATAATCTGTTTACTTCTCTTCCAGTCAAATAAATAATAGTTGCCTTCTTTATCAGTATAACACATATCAACCGAACCTGCTAATTTTATCTCTTCATCAAAAATAATCCATTCAGTTCTATAAGCTTTAAATTTATCTTTCAATCTATCGTTAAGAGACAGAAAAAAATTAAATTCCACAGTATCGTTATGAAATTCAATATCATTATAAAAAGCTTCTATATCTTTATGTAATTTACTTCCTTTATTTGATGCATCTTCTGCATTTTTTTTCCAGCTTTTCTTAATGTCATCAACAGTAAGACCATAATATTTTGATTTTTTATCCAACTGCCACTTTGCATAATTTTTCTTTATAACACTTTCACTATCAAATTCTTCAAAAAAAGACTTTATAAATCCAGTAACTGAAAGTTTATAAGGAATTCCATCAATAAAATAAACATGATTAGTCTCATCAAAATCTATACGTTTGTCACGAGGATGAGAATTATTTATTTTTAGTTTCATTATAAAATTAAAAATTAAAAAACATAATCATATGACAATAATACTGAAAATCATATAAAAAAACAGTACACAAAAAGTAAGAAATAAAAACAACACTTAAAAATAATAAGCAATTAAAAATATTAAATGTTTTTTAATATTTTTAAAACAAACTTAAAAAGTTCCTTTGATATTTAATATCATAAATGTAATTTAGCACATATTCTAAATGCGTAAAATGAAAAACATAATTAGCGTAATACTATTTATTAGTACAACACATCTATTTCCACCCAAAGTTTTATGTCAAGACAGTTCAGTTAACATATCATATAAAAAGATAGGTGTAGATAATAAAGATATAAAAAACATTGAAAATATTCTTTTAAAGAATGGAGTTGAAAAAAAAAACTTGGATCAGGTAAAACGTTGCATAATTTTAATTGCAAAAGATATTTCGAATCAAAGTAATCAATATGAGTTATCTGATAAAATTAAAAATCACCTTGAAGAGATAAGTGTGAAACCATCACAAATTGGCATGATTAAAAGAATAGCTCATAGAATTAATTTAAAAAACTCTGACAGACAAACAAAATTCTGAAAACTAAAAGATATCAAACACTAAAAATATAATATAGAGAAGATTTTTTATCAAATATTTATTTGATTTTTTTGTAATTGTATTAGTAATATCTGTTCCATTTTCAATTATTCATGAGGCAAATAAAATCAACAAAAATTTCAAAGATATAATTATACAACCTTTATTATAATTAAATAGTAAATAACAAATCTTAAATATCGAAAAAGGGACCATAATAAATAATACTTAAACTTATAACCAATTAAACCAGCCCCGATACTCACTATTGAATGAGGAATTGGAGATAAAGCTCCAACAATTATAAAAAAACCTCCCCACTTTCGTAAATTTACAATATACTTATTTATTTTAAGTTCAATATATTTAGATATAGTTGCAAGCCGTGAGATCCGCATTCCAATTAAGTAAGACAAAACCCCACCTATATAAGATACTGTTGCAAGTGCAAATAGAAACAAATAAGGAGAAGCTGATTTTGAAGACCATAAAATAAATATTTCAGGTGGCAATAAACCTAAAATTGACTCTGAAAACAAAAAACATAAAATAATTATTGTTGGAGAATAACCTTCTATAATATTATTAATCATTAGGTTGATATCTATTATAAAGTTATTGATAAATATCAATAATAAAACAAAAATTAATATCAATAAAAAAGATCTATAGAAACTAGCTTTTAAAAATGAATAAAAACGTGTTATCTTGTAGTATCGATGTATTAATGACCATCTTTTAAATGCAGAATTTAAAATTTCTTTCATAAAAGCAAAATTACGTAATAATTTTCTGAAAAAGCCAAAAGATAATGATAGTTAAACAAATGAACTTATCAATAAAAATAAGAATTTAATCAAATGGATTAGTAGCCCAAATATTCAACTCATTAATAAATCCTCTATTGTCCATCTCAATTGCAGAAACTATTGAATGAGAAATTTCCTTAGGTGTTAACTTATTATAAATATTTTCTCTCTCAACTCTTTTAGGGCTTCCAAATGCAGTTGTAACTTCACTAGGGTTAACTTGACATACCCTGATATTATGTTGTCTTAATTCAGCTTGCCAACATTGAGTTAAACATCTAACAGCAAATTTTGACGATGAGTAAATGCTTCCGTTTTTATATCCTTTTAAACTTGCTGTTGATCCAATATTTATAATAGTTCCATTAGATTGCTTAATCATACAGGGGATTATCTCTTTAGTAAACAATGCAAGTCCAAAAACATTAACGTTAAAAACTTTTAAAAAATCATTAATATTTAATTCCTCAATAGATTTTCTAACTCCAACACCAGCATTGTTTATAAGTACATCTACTCTCCCTTCTAAAATATCGACACATTTTCTTGCCTTAAATGCAATATTATCATGATTAGAAATATCAAATTCAATAATTTTAGATTGAGTGTAGTTCTTAGCATCCAATAATCTTTTTTCTGACCTACCAGTAATTAATACATTGGCTCCTTTTAAAGAAAGAGCTCTTGCTGTTTCTTTACCAATACCAAGACTACCTCCCGTAATAATAATGTTTTTATCTTTAACATTCATTTTTCGATTTTTATATTCATTACTTTAAAGATTTTAAATCTACAATAAAATCATATTATTTTAGATCACTTATAAAAAAACACTACAGTGTTACGTTGATCATTTATTCTGCACAACAAGGAGCAGTACATCCTTTATGTAAATCAGATTCTCTAGATGAACTTTTGAAGTTATAATTATTTTTTTTAAAATTAAAACCCTTTTTCTTAATCTCACTTATTTCCTCAAAATTTAAGCCTTGATTTATATTAATGTCTTCTTGGTCAGAATTACAACTAAAAAAAACAACGCTAGTACTGAGTATTAAACATAACTTTTTCATATTTTATTTTTTTATAGATTATTTAATTTTATTAAATACTTTTTATATATTTCTAAATCAACTTTATTTTCATTCCATAACTCTAAAACCATCAATTTATTTCTTGCAATAATACATTTTTCTATCTCTAAACGAAAATCTCTAAATGAATTATAATCTGTGTCAGTACATGAATTCCATAAATTTTGAACATATGAAACAGGGTTGAAAAAATAGCTTTGCTTTAAAAGATTATTTTTAGCTTCATTTTGGCTTTCTATTTCATTTGCTGCGTCAATATTCATTTGATTAATTATAGTACTAATACTTCTTCTAACTAACTGATTATCTAGTACTAATTCTTGAGATTTTTTTGTGTATGAAAGTTCAGGATGTATAACCAATAAAACATCATACAAATCAATATTATCTAGCTTAAAAACTTCATATGTTTGTTTTCTATTTACATCCAAAAAATCAGTCATATAATTTGGAGGATATTTATAACTAATATACTGATGAACAGAACCAGGTATTATAACACAAAACAATAACCAAACACTAATCATTTTAAATGCAATGGAACTACTACCACTAGAATTTTTAATAATAAAATAGAAAACAAAAGAAAAGAAAATAATATAAATATTTGATATTAAAATGATTTTCAAAATAGCTTGGACATTAAGATAAAAATTATTAAAAAATCCAACACCTAAAATTAAAAAATCTACTGATAATAACAATAACAAAACATAAAAAAACAACCTATTAAATATCCAATAATTTATTTTAATTTTCTGAGTAGCAACCAATGTGTAAAATTTCAAATCCTTTTCTAATCCGTTTATGTTATATGCAAGAATAATCAGAAGAATAGGCAACAAAAATATAATAAGAAAAGAAAAATCAATATTACCATTAATTAGCCTCTCATAATTTGATGTTTCTTCAATCATATCAGAATCATAAGTAGAACTCCATCTAGTAACGTTTTTATAAAATCCAAATTGCTCAGATTGACCAATGCCAAGTGGAAATATATCAGACGGATTTTTAATTACATATGATGGAGTATATCTAATTGACCAATATGGATCTTCAATATCAACCCAAGGCTTATCTTCAGGACCCTTTTTCATTTCAAACCATTCAAAAATTTTCTTTACTTCTGATTCTTGCTTAACTATAATTTCTTCAATTGTATCAATTTGTTTATTCATTATTACAAACCCATTAAAAATAGAAAGGCAACATAAAATCATAAAGAAAACATATGAAAAAAGTTTTGCTTTATTTCTTACAAAATGTTTAAACTCAAATAAAAAAATGGTTAAATTCATTATATTGACTCTCTACGTGCAAAAAAATTAATAGCAAAAACCAAACATAATCCCCAAAAAAGAAGACAAAAAATATCAATCCAATATTTAAAATAAATAGACATAAAATTCATCTGCTTATAACTAAAATCTTTGATAGATTTAAAAAACTCATTACTAGCTTTCCATCCACGTTCTCCTGTTTTAGAACCACCATAAGCATATTCATCATTTAAGGTTTTAATAAAATATCTTCTATATGTTTCTGCTGAATTTAAAAAATCTAAATGATGTACCAAATCAGTACCACAAGAGGCCATGCTTAAACTCTGTAATGACGCGAAGGGATTTATTAATCCACTTAATTGATAATTACGCTTTTGGGTTTCTAGTTTATTGTATAGTGATCCATAATGCTTGTCCCAAACTTTATTTCCATACTCTTCATCTGCTTGCATTAAAATTCCTGAAAAATTAATAGGCAAATCCGTAATGCTATCAACCTCATATTTAGCTAAAACTTCTTCTTCTAAATCTTTTTTTCTATCATCAAAAGGGTTATGACCATCTATACCTTTAGATCTATCACTTTCCATTTGTTCACTTAGTTCTATTCTAGTAGAAAGAGGTGTTAAATTCTCAGTGAAATTGCCTATTATTTTAGGCAAAAAAACTGTCCAAAGTAACCATGTAATAATAGTTAAAGATAATGCTGAAGTACTTTTTTTAAATATAATTGACAATAAGACAGTAAATGAAATTAGAATAAAATAATATAAAAAGTAACTATAAAAAAATACAATTAATCTTATAATATCATCTAATTTTATTTGACTAAAATTAAACAAAAATTGCAACATAATAGTTAAGAGAAGTAATATAGTAGCTAGACTTAGCAAACTAAATATTTTGGCAAAAACTATTTTACTCAAACTATTACCTTGAACTAATAAAAGTTTCAACCTTCCATTAGATATTTCTGAAGTATAAATATTAAATCCAAGAAAGATTAAAAAGAGTGGAATAATAAATTGAAACAGGAGAGAAACTTTAAACTTGCCAAATTGTGAAACAGTAAGAGATTGTGAGACTTCTGAAAATGCCACTTCATTCTGTTTATGCCCCTCTAATCTTAACACTAAACCAGTTACTGCGTTAACACCTTCATCTAAACTGTTGAGAATTGAATTTGGTTTAAAGGCATAAGTCCCAAAATGAGCGGCACTATGAGGATTTGTGGGGTCCATTGCATCCCACTGAGCTCTTATATGTTTATGTGCATCATTTTGACGTTGAATTTGTTTGTTGTTTTGAACAATTCCAAAAAATGTCACTAAAACTAGTAATATTACAAAAAATGAAATAAAAAAAAGAAACAATTTATTTCTTATGAAACCCTTCCATTCATTATAAAAAATAACAAGCATTTAACTCTTCATGTATTCTAAATATAAACTTTCTAATTCTCTAGAACTCACATCTTTTGAAAACATTTCCTTAACCAAGGATCCATTTTTCAAAATCCCAATCTTGTCACAAGTTTCACGAACTCTAAATATATCATGAGATGCCATAAGAATTGTTGACCCTCTTTTACTCATCTTTTTGAGCAATAAAGACAATTCATTACTTGATAATGGATCTAAACCACTAGCAGGCTCATCAAGCAGATATATTTTCGCACTCTTTGCATAAGCTATTGCAATTCCAACTTTCTGTCGCATCCCTTTTGAATATTCAGATACTGATTTATGAAAAGCTTCCTCTTGCAAACCACATTCTAAAAGAAATTTCAATAATTCTTCTAAAGTAAATTTAAAACCAGCTAGTTTTGAAAAATAATCCAAATTTTCAACTCCTGTCAAATAAGGATATAGATTAACATTTTCAGGAATATATCCAATTCTGTCTTGTAGAATCACTGAACCATCCTTAGAATCAAACAAATTAATCTGTCCTTTATCAGCTATTAAAAAACCAAGAAGCAAGTTAAGAGTTGTTGACTTACCTGCCCCGTTTGCACCTAACAATCCATATATCTCCCCACCATTTACTTCAAGAGTTAAATTATCTAAAGCTGTATTATCTTTAAACTTTTTAACTATATTTTTTAACTGAATCATAAATTGTTTGAATTTAGTTCTTATTGCAATCTTGACAATATCCTTCAGCTGTTAATTTAAGTTGTTCAATATGAAATCCTTTAATGAATTCTGGATTGGGCAATTTAAATTCATCTAAACAGAAAGTTTGATTGCATGAATAACAGATAAAATGACCATGATTGTGAGCGTGAGAAATAGTATTACATGTATTTTCTCTACACAATGAATACCTTTTTAAATTATTAGCATCAGGAACTATATGAATTAAACCTTTATTCTCAAAACTTGTTAAAGACCTATAAACAGTAACTTTATCAATTGAATTATTAAAATGTTTCAAAATATCATTAACTGATAATGAAATGTTATCAAAAGAATAGAAAAGATCTAATAAATTAGTTCTAAAGTTAGTTCGACTTAAACCATGTTTAGCTAGAGTAGATTTAATAAATAAAAGATTCTTATTTTTATATTTCATAATTTAGCAAAAATAAAAAAAACTGCAACCTAATTGCGTTTATTATAAAAAAAGCTATAATTGCAAATATTTTAAAAATGAATAAAATCACAATTTCATATGATAGTGTAGGTATAATCGCGAGTACATTATGTGCAATTCATTGTATTGCCACTCCTTTTTTGTTTATTGCTAAAGCATGTACAGCTACTTGCTGTTCTGAAGCCCCAACTTGGTGGCTGATGATAGATTATATATTTCTAGCTGTTTCATTTTTTGCAATCTATTTTATAAATAATAATCTAACTATTAAGTGGCTTAAATTCACTTTTTGGATAACATGGGTCGTGTTACTATTTACAATAGCTAATCATACGACTAATTTATTGCCTATACCAAAAAACTTTATTTATATTCCAAGCTCCTTAATTATTATTCTTCATTTTTATAATTTAAAATTTTGCAAATGTCAAAATGAAGATTGTTGCACAAAAGATATATTAACTTAGATAAATGAAAAAATAGTTAGAAACTAATATTCAATAAGGAAACTATCATCATCCCATTCCATTTTACTATCATGTTTATGTTTGTCTTTTTTATTCTTTTCTAATAAAAATTCATCACACAAATTATTTTCCAAACGCTGATTTACTAGTTCTTCAATGTTTTGTTTAAAAAATGTTTTTTCTTTTTTCTCATTATTTTTTGCTATTTTAATATCATTAAGCAATTCATTATAAGTCTTACCATTAATATCAACACCTAAAGATACACTAACAAGTATATACTCCAACAATTCATCTAACTCATTTTCAGAAATCACATTTTCAATCTTGGTTATATCTTTTTCTAAACTAAACTTATCATATTGTTTTTCAAGTGGGTTTGAACAAGAAAAAAATATAGCAGATAAAATAATTAAAAAAAAATATTTCATGATAACGAGTTTAAAATGTAAAACTACTTATTATTTTTATAAAGTATTTTATAGTAAGATTATGTTTTCTCATAAATATATTAATTTCATTTTTTTAAAAAATCATCCTTTTTAACAACATTTTAATTCATTTTTAATAATTAATCAATTTATTAAATTAAACTTATAAAAATAAGTGTATTTTTAACAAAAATATGAGTGCTCTAGTTTTTTATCTATTTCTTGCCCTATTTGTATCATTTATATGCTCTTTAACTGAATCAGTACTTCTTTCGACACCACAGTCGTTTTTGATAACAATTAAAGACAAAAAAAAATGGGCAAATTCATTTCTTAAATTCAAATCCCATATTGACAAGCCTCTTTCAGCAATTTTATCACTAAATACAGTCGCGCACACCATTGGTGCTGCTGGAGTTGGGGCTGAAGCAACTAAACTATTCGGAGACGCCTCATTAGGAATTGTATCTGCAATACTGACAATTTTAATACTAGTTATTACAGAGATAATTCCTAAAACAATGGGGGCTAGATATTGGAAAAGTTTAGCAAAAGTTACATTAAATATTATAAATGTTATGTTATTCATAACATTTCCACTTGTAATACTTTCAACAAAAATCACCAAACTAATATCTGACAACAAAACAGAAACATTAACAAGCAGAGAAGAAATTTCGGCATTAGCAGAAATTGGTACTGATCAGGGTGTTTTTTCTGAAAAAGAAAATAAAATTATTCAAAATATACTTAATCTTCAAAAGATTAGAGTAACCCAAATTATGACACCTAGAGTAGTTGTCACATCTATAGAGGAAGACTTAACATTAAAAGACTTGCAAAAAGATAAAAAATATTTAACTTTTTCTCGTATACCTACATACTCAAAAGAAAATGAAAAGATTACTGGTTATATATTCTTACAAGATATATTAGAAAAGTTATCAGAACAAAAAAACCAAAACTTATTAATCAAAGATTTTAAACGTAATGTTTTAACAATACCTACTAGTATAACTTTATATAATTTATGGGAAAAAATGTTAGAAAAAAAAGAACATATATCAATAGTTGTAGATGAATATGGAGGACTTGCTGGAATTGTCACAATGGAAGATATTATTGAAACATTAATTGGACTAGAAATTACAGATGAAAATGACACAATTATCGATATGAGAAAGTACGCTAAAAGTAGAAACAAGAACAAGCAGAGTACATCTATTTAATAAGTAGCTTTTCTAATAAGATAATGTTACAGATAATAATAATCAATAATTAAATATCATAAATTTTAGAATACTTATTTATAGCATAGTTCATAAAATATTTAAAATTCAGCTCTTCACCTGTAATCATTTTACATAAATCATTTGCATCATATCTTTTACCATGCTTATGAATTTTTTCTCTTAACCATAATAGTAGTTCATGTGTATTACCATTCTCCATTTTAGATTCGATATTAGAGATTTCATTTGAAGCTTGATTATAGAATTGAGCAGCATAAAAACTTCCAATTGTATAAGTTGGAAAGTAACCAAAACTACCATGAGACCAATGAATATCTTGTAAAACTCCAAGAGAATCAGAAGGAACATCGACACCTAAATATTTTTTATAAAGACTATTCCATTTAGATGGTAATTCATCAACATGTATATTCCCTTCGATCAACTCTCTTTCAATTTCATATCTAATTAAAATATGAAGATGATAAGTTAATTCATCCGAATTTGTTCTAATTAATGAAGATTTAACATTATTACAAGCTTCATAGAACATCTTATAACTTATATTCTTTAATTTATTTGGGAAAAAAGATTGAAGAACAGTAAAATTATTTTTCCAATATGCAAGACTTCTTCCAACATGATTTTCCCATAATCTAGACTGAGATTCGTGTATTCCTAAAGAAATAGAATCTCCTAAAGGAGTGCCATAATTTTCAGTTAATAAACCTTGTTCATATAAAGCATGTCCACCTTCATGAATACAGCTCCATATCATTTCGGATAGATTGTTTTCATCAATTCTAGTAGTAACTCTCGCATCTTCTGGAGAGAAATGTGTTGAAAAAGGATGTGCAGAAATATCTTGACGCCCAGAATCAAAATCATACCCCATCTGTTTTAAAAGTTCAACACCAAAATCCCATTGCTTTTGTTGATCAAAATACTGATAGAAAAATGAATCATTTTTACAATTACTTTGTTTTATTTTAGTAATAAATGGAATCAAATGATCTTTTACGTCATTAAATATTAAATCAACATCTTTAGTGGTTAAATTAGGTTCATATTTATCTAATAGTGCATCATAAGGATGATGACTATATCCTAACAATTCAGATTCTTCTTTCCTAAGATTCACTATTTTTTCTAATGATACTCTAAAAAGATTAAAATCATTGCTTTTTCTTGCAATTCTCCAGTCTTTAAAAGCTAGTGAAATTAAACTTGACTGTCTTTGAATAAATTCAACTGAATATTTCTTTTTCTTTAAAAACTGCTTATTTGATATATAAACATTTCTTTTTTGATCAATATTTAAAGAATTATCTGCTAATAATCGCTCTAAAAGCTTAGCATATTTATTATCAGTTTCTAAATCATATGCAATTTTTGCTAAGGTTGACAACTGTTGTGCACGAAATCTATTTCCATTTTTTGGCATATGTGTTTCCATATCCCAATTTAATACACTGATTGACATATGTACATCATATATCTTTCTAAGATAATTTATATAATCATTATAACTCTTCATTCACTTTTTTAAAACAAAACTAAAGAAATTAATATGAAAATTTTGAAGAAGCATTATTAAAACCTAATCATTTTTGAACTTGTTATTCACCTATTTTTAAAGTTATTTTATTTTGTATTTTTAGTTTATAATAATCAAAACACAAAAAAACTATTTTATATAAATTTAATATATACTTTTTAGATACTTTTGTATAAACAACTAGATTAAAATATTATACAGATAAATTGAATACACATAGTAAAAAATATAGTCGAAATGAGTTCATTACTTTTTTAGGCAAAGTAACCTTAGGAGCTACGATTATTCCTCCTTTTTTAATTTCTTGTGGGAACACAAGTACCCCAATTAAACTAGGTGAGGTATCCAATGAGCAACTTGAAAGATTAAAGAAACTATCCTTACAAGGATTAAACCCAACATACGAAGATGATTTACTGCTCACTAAGGGATTGAGCTATCATACCATTGTCAAATGGAATGATAAAATCAGTAATGAAGATACCTTTGGATTCAACTGTGATTTTACCTGCTTTGTTCCTCTTGACCCAAAAAATCCAAATGATGGATTGTTGTGGGTCAATCATGAATACATAAATCCTCTTTTTGTTTCAAATTATAATTATAGAAATCCACAGCAATCTAAGACTAAACAACAAGTTGAAAAAGAAATGTATAATGTTGGAGGAAGCATAGTAAGGATTCGTAAAGAAAATGGAAAATGGAAAATTGTTCAAAACGATACTCATAACAGAAGGATAACTGCTAAAACTCCAATTAAATTGAATTGGGACAGACCATTAAAAGGGGAAAAAACTGTTATAGGTACTCTAGCAAACTGTTCAGGAGGAATTACACCTTGGAACACGTTTTTAACTTGCGAAGAAAACTATGACGGCTATTATGGTGATACTGAATATGATGAAAATAATAATCCTACTAAAACTAGTAGTCGCTATGGGTGGGACAACTTTTATGACTACCCTCCTGAACATTATGGCTGGGTAGTAGAAATAGACCCAAAAGGAGGAATGGCAAAAAAGCATATTGCTTTGGGAAGATTTGCACATGAATGCTGTACCTTATTTCAATTAGAAGATAATAGAATTGTTGCTTATACAGGGGATGACAAAAGTGATGAACATTTATACAAGTTTGTTTCTTCAAAACCTAATTCATTAAAGGAGGGGACTCTTTATGTTGCAGACATGGAAAACGGAAAATGGTTAGCATTGGATTGGGAAAATCAAGCTATACTAAAAAGCAAATTTAAAAACCAAACAGAGGTTTTGATTAGAGCTAGAGAAGCTTCAAAATTGTTAGGAGCAACTGGATTAAATAGACCAGAAGACATTGAGATAGATCCAATTACAGGAAATATTTTTGTATCTCTAACAAACAATAAACTCAAAGGAGATTATCACGGTTCTATTTTAAAAATTGAAGAAAAGAATGGTGCATTTGACTCATTAAACTTTAATGCATCTACTTATATAGCTGGAGGGGAGAAAAGTGGTTTTTCATGCCCTGATAATTTGGCCTTTGATTTTGCAGGTAATCTTTGGATAACTTCAGATATGTCAGGATTTTCCATGAATAAAATTGATAGCCCCTATATGCCCTTCAAAAATAACAGCTTGTTTGTAATTCCACGGTACGGAAATGAAGCTGGTAAGGTGATTCGAGTAGCCTCAGCGCCCAGAGATGCCGAACTTACAGGACCTTGGTTTGCCCCTGATGGAAAATCACTTTTCTTAAGTGTTCAGCATCCGGGAGAACA